>Ga0082335_1001143_pt1 | contig 59789 bp, 54 predicted proteins | sample Subgrocontami58m_FD_72375 | JGI IMG/M metagenome (GOLD analysis project Ga0082335, IMG submission 72375) | Subsurface groundwater microbial communities from S. Glens Falls, New York, USA - GMW37 contaminated, 5.8 m (SPADES assembly) (version 2) ... | reverse complement strand
CCTGCAATTGTATTTGGTTTGTTCGGACTTGGTTTTTTCATTCAATTCATTGGTGCCGGTGTAGATAAAGCAATTTACACTGACGGGCAACTTCACTGGGGACAACCGAATTTACTTTGGGCAAGTTTAACTATGGCATTTCTTACTATTCCGGTAGTAATTGTTTCTGTTGAGGAAGCATTGAGAACAGTTCCAGATGATTTGCGTGCAGGTGCTCTGGCGCTTGGGGCAACCAAATGGCAAACTATTAGAAAGATTGTTATACCAAATTCACTCTCCGGAATTTTAACCGGAACAATACTTGCAATTGGGCGCGGTGCCGGAGAAGTTGCACCGATTCTTTTCACAGGTGTTGCTTATTTTCTTCCGCATCTGCCGCAAAAACTCACAGATCAATTTATGAATTTGGGTTATCATATTTATGTAATGGCTACTCAATCTACCGATGTAGAAGCTACAAAGGGAATTCAATACGCCACAGCTTTCATTCTATTGATACTCACATTCAGTTTATCATTTGTTGCAATGATAATTCGATATAGATTCAGAAAAAAAATTAAAGCGTAGGAATAATTAATGATTGATAATCCTAAAATTGTTGTTGAAAATTTTAATCTACATTATGGAAAGAAGAAAGCTCTAAATAATATCTCGATTAAAATACCTTCTAATAAAGTAACAGCATTGATCGGTCCATCAGGATGTGGAAAATCCACATTCTTACGTTCACTTAACAGAATGAACGATTTAATTGACGGCGTTAAGACTGACGGTAAAGTATTGCTAGATAATCTAAATATCTACGATAAGAACATTGACGTTGTAGAGCTAAGGAAAAAAATCGGTATGATTTTTCAGAAATCGAATCCATTTCCTAAATCCATTTATGAAAACGTTGCATTTGGTCCGAAGATAAACGGAATTACCGACAAGAAAAAATTGGATGAAATTGTAGAGACAAGTCTACTCCGCTCTGCTTTATGGGATGAAGTAAAAGATGACTTGAATAAAAGCGGGTTATCTCTTTCCGGCGGTCAACAGCAGCGTGTATGTATTGCAAGAGCACTTGCTGTAGATCCGGAAATTCTATTAATGGATGAACCTGCCAGTGCGCTCGATCCGATCTCCACAACAAAAATAGAAGACTTGATATTTGAACTAAAAAAAGATTATACAATAGTTATTGTAACACATAACATGCAGCAGGCTTCTCGTGTAAGTGATTTTACTGCGTTCTTTTACATGGGAGACTTGATAGAATATTCTGATACAAAAAAAATGTTTACATCGCCGGATAAGAAACAGACAGAAGATTATATCCGGGGAAGATTCGGATAATTATTAAGGAAAAATTTATGCAAGAACATTTTAGTCAAGAAATAGAGAACTTAAAAACTAATCTTATCAAAATGGCATCAATTGTTGATGAACAGGTTGATAAAGCTATTAATGCTTTAGAAAGCGGAAATATTGAATTATGCAAAGGTGTGAAGTCGAAAGATCTGGAAGTAGATGCTTACGATAATTTGATTCAAACTCAATGCGAAAACATACTTGCACTTTTTCAACCGGTAGCAAGTGATTTACGATTAGTAATGTCTGCAATAATGATTAATAACAATTTAGAACGTTGCGGTGATATTGCTGTAAATATTTCTCAAAGAATAAAAAAAGCCGGTAACGAACGTTCTCTTATTTCTGAATCTCAAATTATTGATATGGCTCGCACTGCACAGGTGATGCTTAAAAATTCAATAGAATCTTTTATTAAAAATGATACAGAACTTGCAAGTAAAGTGATTGCCGGCGATGAAGAGGTTGATAAATTAAATAAACAAATATTCAATTTTCTTGTTTCAAAAATGCAGTCTAACAATGAATTAATTGAAGCTTGTACTCATCTTGTTGTGATGTCTCGCCATATTGAACGAATGGCTGATCATGCGACTAACATTGCTGAGAACTTAGTGTTTTATGTTGAAGCCAAAATTGTGGCTCATAGTAAGAAATTTCAGAATTTTATTAAGGAATAGAGAACGTTAATAAGGATTAACTCCACTATCTTTATTATTAGCTCTGTGGTCAGTATGATACGTTAATGAGTAAATATTCCAATTTTGGACTAAAACAAGCTTCACGGTAAACACTAATGAAATAAAAAAAATTATTAATTGAGTAAAATAATTGACAGGCACTAGGGGTTTCTATTATATTTACGGCTCAAAAATTGAGTGTTTGGAGGAAGAATGTTTGCAGTTGTTGATATCGCAGGGCGGCAGTTTAAGGTGTTAGAAAACAATAAGTATTACGTCCCGCGGTTAGAAGCTGAACCTAATGCTGAAATCACGTTTGATTCTGTATTTATGCTGGGCGATGATAAATCTACCAAAGTTGGTACACCTACAGTAAAAGGTGCTAAGGTTCAAGCAAAAGTTTTAGAACATCTTAAAGATGAAAAAGTAATTGTGTTCAAAAAGAAAAGAAGAATTTCTTATAGAAGAAAAAACGGGCACAGACAACTATTAACCAGAATAGAAGTTACTAAGATTTCTTAGTAGCGGAGGATTTTTCAATGGCACATAAAAAAGGTCAAGGTTCATCTCGTAACGGTCGCGATAGCAACCCGCAGTATCTTGGAGTAAAAGCTTTCGGCGGAGAAAAAGTTACTGCAGGGTCAATTCTTGTCAGACAAAAAGGGACAAATTTTCATCCGGGTAAAAATGTAAAGTTAGCCGGTGATCATTCCTTGTTTGCAACAGTAAATGGAGTTGTTAAGTTCGAAAGAAAAAAGAACGATAGACAATTCATCAGTGTTTACGAAGCGACTGCGTAAAGTTTTTTGTGAAAGTTTAAAATAAAAAATCCGGCAAGTGCCGGATTTTTCATTTTTAAAAGAAAGCTATTATTAGAAACCAAGTCTTGTCATAGCTTCAACTAATTCTTTAACAGCATTAACCGAATTATCAAGAGCAGCTTTTTCCTCTGCATCCAAAGAGAATTCAATAATACGTTCAATACCGTTAGCACCAAGAACTGCCGGAACACCAACATAATATCCCTTAACTCCAAACTCGCCGTTTAAGAATGCACAGGTAGGAAGAATTCTTTTTTCATCATATAAAATTGCTTCTGTCATAGCTATAGCAGAAGAAGCCGGTGAATAAAATGCTGAACCGGTCTTTAATAATTTTACAACTTCGCCGCCAGCCATTTTTGTTCTGTTAACCATTGCATCCATAACTTCTTTAGCTTTGGCTTTGTCATTGTATTTTCTTTCAAGCAACTCCATAACCGGAAGACCATTTACGTTTGCATATCTAACGATTGGAACCATTGTATCGCCGTGTCCGCCCATCACCATTGCATTAACATCTTTTACCGATACACCAAGTTCCCAAGCAATAAAAGTTGCAAAACGTGATGAATCAAGAACTCCTGCCTGACCAATAACACGATTAGTTGGGAAACCAGTTATTTTTTGGAAAAGTGTTACCATTGCATCAAGCGGATTTGAAATTACAATTACGATTGCATTAGGCGCGTATTGTTTTACATTCTCAGCAACAATCTTCATAATGTTAGCATTTGTCACAAGAAGATCATCGCGGCTCATGCCGGGTTTTCTTGGAAGTCCTGCAGTGATAATTACAAGATCGGATCCCTCAATATCTTTGTAGTCATTCGTTCCTCTAAGATTAACATCAAACAAATCAACTCTTGAAGCTTCAACTATATCAAGTGTTTTTCCTTGAGGAAGATCTTCAACGATATCAAATAAAACAACATCACCTAATTGTTTTTGAGCGATCAATTGTACAAGCACTCCGCCGATCTGTCCGCCGCCGATTAAAGCGATTTTTTTTCTTGCCATTTTATTCTCCAATTGAAATGAATAAATAGAAATACATACAAAATATATGAAGAATGGATTCAATTTTCATTAAACAAAATTGAGCTAAAAATACCGATGGTATTACTTTAAGTTGATTTCTAAAATTGCTTCGGTGCCGGTAGATGTAAAATTATATCTGAGATCGTTCAAAAAAGAACGCATTATGTGAATCCCTCTGCCGTTATCCTTCAAAATATTTTCCGGTTTGGTTGGATCGGGTACAGAATCTATATTAAAACCTTTTCCTTCGTCTTTAATAATAACGGTCATTTTATTTTCATCAACTATAACAGTGATCTTCACTTTTTTGTTAACATCGAATTTATTTCCATGAACAATACTATTTGAGGCAGCTTCGGAAAAAGAAAGTGCTAAACTGTTTAGTTTATTTTCATTTAAATTATATTTTTTTGCCAGTTCAATAATAAACTCTTCAAGTTCAGGTAAAAGTTCAGGATCGCTCTGGATTTCTTTATCGTAAATTATTTCCGGCAAGTTTTCTCCGTCTATTAATTCAATCAGTTGTATCTAAAAATATAACTACTTGTTCATTCTTACAATAGAAAATCTTGAGAATAAAAAATATTTCTAAATCTTATAATTAAGCTTTATGCTCATATTTGCCATTTCGCGGGTCGTATTGTCTTCCGACTTAATAAACTCGTACCAGCCATAAAACTTAAGATTAATCCTCTCGCCAACCATGTAACTAATTTCAGCAATCGGTCCAATGCTTCTATAATCGGAGATTTTAATTTTTTCAATTCCTTTGTTAAAATTAAATGTCTCCAATGAAAAGTAACGAATTCCTAATCCGATGCTAAGCGATAGAAACTCATAATAAATCTTAGGATCAGCATATTGTTCGCTTAAATAACGTAACGGTTTACTAGAAAAACTTGACCACTTAAAATCACCCTGCTCTGATAATTTTAAATACCCGGAAAAAAACAGCCGGAGCTTGCGGCTCAATTTATAATAGGAAGAATCTCTAAAAACAAATTGGCGGAATGAGTAACTCCTAAAATTTGGATTGAGTTCTTCATAATCGAATACAGTATAATTTGCCGATACTTCAGCAGAGTTTGATGATGAAAAATTTCCGGTTGTAAATGCACCGCCTGAAGATAATTTTAAGGTTCTCTTATTATTATTATTTGAACTACGCTGTGCAAAGATATAGACTATTTTATTTAAGCTACCTTCAAGATTTACAAAAATCCTAAAGTAGGGATTGAATTCCTTTTCAAAAAGTATTCTGCCGATTGACAGCAGTTCATCCCGGTCATCATAATTAAGATTGCTCGGTGTATCGTACTTTAATTTTCTATGGAAAATGCTGAAAGTAATTTTATTGTTACGGGATAAATTTATTTTACTGAGTAGTGAAATATTTGCAAACTGAGATGTGTTATTCTTTTGTTGTTCAATAGCATTTCGTTCATCAATAATAATGTTATTGAGTTCTTCTATAAACATCGGTTGATGTTTTTCGTCTCTTTCAGAGAATGTAAAACGGAATGATAAATTAAAATCATTTGTTAGATAATCTGCTGCTGATGCAAAATCAATTCGCGATTCCTCAATACGAGTATCATAATTAGTATTAGCAACATTTGTCAATGTTATATAACGCGTATTGCGATCAATTCTGCGCCATGCAATACGACCCTGAATGTCGAATGATAGAGGAGAGTTTGCGGGTGTGAATTTTATCCTGTCCTGAATTGAGTAATTTGATTCTATCCTGCTTTGAATATTATTTGTAATATTAAATTGAGCCGCACTTAAAGGATCTGCAGTAAAGTAAAAATCTTTTCTTTGCTGCGAATAATCTGCAGATATCGAATTGTGAAAACTTTCCTCGAACGTACTATTTAGATCAAAATTTATTAAACGCAGATAATTTTTCCTTGGAGAAATATCTTCATTTTGGAATTTCATAAGGGATGATAGATCAAAATCTCCGAAATTGTATTTATTAATATTTAATTCCGAGCCATACACAAATCCGTTATTCGTTTCACCTATTTGATTGTTCTGCGAAAATCCGGCGAACGGAGTAATCTCAATATTATTTACCGGAATGAATTTTGTATAAATAGTTGTTGTAAGAAGAGAGGTTTTATTTATTGCTAAGTCTCTATCATCTGTATAAAAATTATTATTAATCAACATTCCCAGCTTAAACTTCCCGGATATATCATACTGTCCCAAAGCCCAAAGGAATTGTTCATCCTTTATGTTTTTAGAAGGTGATTTAGTAACAGTCGAGTTGAAGTTTTCTTTTATCCCGAAAAATAATTTATCCGAACCGAAAAAATACTTAAGAAATGTGCTGTAATTATAAGTGTTGAGTTGTTTATCGAAATTATTGATTATCTGTTTATCGCTGAAACTCGATTTAGAAAAACTCAAACTGTCTTTTCCCATTTGAGCAAGAAGAAGAGAGTTAATCAAAAAAAGAATAAAATATATTTGGACTATTTTTTTCAAGTAATCTATCTATTTAGTATGGAATATAAGTAAATGTAAAATTTCCGCTAAAACTGTTCGGGTCTATTTCACTAGAAGTATATGTAAATACGCGCCAGGTATAAGTCTTGGACGATTCAAGCTGAATTCCGGATGCATTGATTTTAATTTCTTGATCCAATAATTCGGAAGTGAAATTATATTCTTTCACTGTTCCATAAACATCATTTGATTGAATTACCAACTTATATTTAGCCGGCAGAGAAACTGTTTTGAATCGAAATTCTTTTAGTTCACGGATGATAGTATTATTAGAAGGGAATATAAGTGTTGGTGGATTTAATACTACATCGCTAATTACCAGCGTTGGAGGACTTTTTAATAATCCTTTGTCTACAGCTTTAATTTTATAGTAATACTTTGTTAGCAGTATAATGTTTTTAGTATCGGAATAAGTAGTAAGCTGTGTAAAATTTAAGTAGTGTAAAGTATCTGCATCGAAGAATTCTGATGTGCTTCTATAAATATAATATCCTTTAATATCTGTGTCCGAAGGTGGATCCCAATAAAGAAGAATAGCCGGAACCGATAACCAATTGCGCGCATTAATTCTAAGATTGCGCGGAGTTAATGGTGCGTAAATATTAATTGGTTTTGCAAAAACAAAATCCGTCATTGGACTTTCAAGACCAAATAAATTTACGGCACTGATCTTATAATAGTAAGTTGAATCATATTCTAAATGTTCATCAATAAAATAATTATCATTCACCTGTGTTATGAAGATGAAATTATTCGGTTTATTAATACTCCGGTAAATATTATATCCTTTAATATTGCTTTCAGAATTTTTATGCCACTCGATACCGATCTTTCCATCGTGAGATCCGAAGACTTGCAGATCGGTTGGAATTGCCGGAGGTCTTCCGTCATCAATGGGTTCTAATAAACTCTCACGACTGCAGCTTAAGAATAATACAGATAGCAGCGAAAGAATTATGAATTTAAATTGTAAACGCATATCCTCGATTAGGTATGATTATATTTTTAAATCCAACTTTTTCTAAATGAGTTTTGTAAATTTTTTGTTGATCAATTTCTCCATGTACAAGAAAAATATTCTGCATTTTATCCCGATCAAGTTTTGAAGTATAATTAATTAACTCATTGGCATCGGCATGTGCACTAAAAGATTGCATAACGATTATTTCCGCATTAACATTATACTCATCTCCCAAAATGTTGACTTTCTTTTCGCCATCTATAAGTTTTCTGCCAAGCGTATTTTCTGCACAATATCCAACCATTAAAACAATATTATTAGAATTTTCAATGTTGTTAGCAAGATGATGTAAAATTCGCCCTGCTTCGCACATACCAGAGCTAGACATTATAATGCATGGACCGGAAATGTCATTGAGTCTTTTTGATTCTTCAACACTTGTTATGTAAGTAAGCCGATTAAATCCAAACGGATCTTCATTCTTCAGAAGAAACTCGGCAGTCTCGGAATCAAAACATTCGGGATGAAGGCGAAAAACGGAAGTAGCATTTACAGCGAGCGGACTGTCCACATAAACCGGGATTCTTCCAGCTTTACCATTCTCAAAAATTTTATGCAATGCATAAACAATTTCTTGAGTTCTACCAACACTAAACGCCGGAATAATAATTTTCGATTTATTACTTATTGCTTTTGAAATGACAGCCGCTAAGGTTACTTCAGAATTTGTTGCGCTTTCATGAGTTTTACCTCCGTATGTACTTTCACAAATAAAGTACTCAACACTTGGAATATTTTCCGGGTCTTTTAGAATTGGAAGATTTGGTCTTCCAAGATCGCCGGAAAATGCAAGGTTAGTAATTTTTCCATCTTCTTTAATTGTGAGAAGAACTATTGCTGAACCAAGAATATGTCCGGCATCATAAAACTTAAGTGTAATGCCGGGGACAATTTCGTACTCTTGATGATAATTTAACCCAACAAAAAGATCTAATGTTTTTACTGCATTGTTTTGAACATATAGCGGTTCAAAAAGTTTTTTCCCGAGACGTTTTCTCTTTTTGTTAATAAATTCAACATCTTTTTCCTGAATGTGCGCGCTGTCTTGAAGCATAACAACAGAGAGATCTCGCGTTGCAAAAGTTGAATAGATCTTTCCGTGGAAACCATTTTTTACAAGTGTGGGTAAATTTCCTGCATGATCAATATGGGCATGTGAGAGGATTACAAAATCAATATCTACCGGATCGAAGAAATTAAATGATCTATTTATTTCAAAAGCATCTTTTCTTCTGCCTTGATAAAGACCGCAATCGAGCAAAAAATTTGCCTGTTTAGTTTTGATATAATGCATCGAACCGGTTACAGTTTGTGCAGCACCGATAAATTGAATTTCCATTTCTTTTCCGAATATTAGTAACAAACTATCCAAAGTTTGTTTGAGATTCAATTCACTGGATTATTACATTTTAAGAAAGGATGGTAGTAGTTTCATGCACGAATGATTTTATAATTCTTATAACCAAGATAGATTTCCCGTGCTGCAGTTTTTACAACTGTTGCAATTGGAACTGCAAGAAGCATCCCGAAAACGCCAAGTGTTTCACTTCCAATAAGAATCAACAAAATTATTACCAGCGGATGCATATCAGTACTTTTAGAAAATACATTTGGCTGAATAAATCCGTTATCAATTGCATAAATACAAGCGAACATAAAAAGAATGCTTGGTATCATCGAGAAATCGCCGAATTGAATTATTGAAATAATGATTGCAGGGATTCCGCCAATAACCGGACCGAAGTATGGAATTAAATGCCCTACACCGGCAATAAATCCAATTGAAATCGCATTATTAATACCCAAAATATATAATCCAATGCCGCTTAAAATTCCAACAGCAGATGCATCAAAGATCCAACCGCGGACAAATCTTCCGAGTTGATAAGATATTTTTCTTACAACTGAGTAAGAAACTTCAAAATACTTGTTAGGCATAATGTTTATGACACCGCGCATCAATCGTTTATTATCTTTAAGTAAGAAAAATGACATGAACGGTACTATAACTAAAATTGCAATAATGGAAACAATACTATAAAAGATCTCGTTGATGTTAATAACCCAATTGAAAAATACATTTTGAAAAAAAGTTGTGATTTTCTGAACGAAGTTTACAGAGTTGAGAAACGGGAAAGAATGTTTTAATGATTTTTCAAATTTACCGATTACAAGTTCTATATTTTCCTGTGATAATGTTCCCCCAAGATTATTTAACTGATTTGCAATCTTGGGTACTAAAAACGAAACACCGCTAAAGATCAATGCACACACCGTTATAAAAACAATCAAAACAGAAACAGTTCTATTCATTCGTCCTTTCTCTAGAAAATCTACGACCGGGTTCATAATCATTGAGAGTAGAATGGAAACAACAAGAATTGCTAAGATATTTGCAAATATATATGAGAGATAAGCTATAAGACAAACAGTAAGTGTAATGAGAGCTATAGTTTTAATTTTCTTTATTTGTAATTCGGTCAATTGCATAACAACAATCTTTTAATTGCTAATACAATATTCCAATTTCTACAGAGAAATTCAATTTGATTTATTAGAACCGGTTGTGTGAATTAGATTGTAAACCGTTGTCCGAAGGACTCCTATGGAGAAACGGTATTATTTATTGTATTGGTTTGTTAACACACGGATTAAGATCTTGTATGATAATTGTAGAGCGAAATTTATTTCGCTCATAAATGCTGTGAGAATATTACTTTTTCGCAATAAGCGAGATGAATCTCGATTTACAATTAACATTTTCACACAACGAGTTTATCAGAGCTAAAAAACTTATTTGTTAAACGAATCAGTGTGACTGAAATTCTATATATTTGTTATGAAATTTTCAACAATATTGGTATAAGATCATGTCTGAGAATGAATTTCTAAATCAAATTAGAACTAAAGCCGCACAAAGAAAAAAAACTATAGTTCTCCCGGAATCGCATGATGAAAGAGTTTTAAGAGCTGCAGAAGTCTTAACGAAAGGAAATGTTGCTTCTATAATAACACTAGGCAACGAAGATAAAATTAGAAACGATGCAAAAAAGATCGGGGTTGATCTTCAGGGAATAAGAATAATTGATCCCGACAAAGCTGATAAGTTAAGCGACTTCACAAATTATTTTTTCAATTTACGAAAACATAAAGGAGTAACAATTGAGCAAGCCCGCGAAACAATGCGTCGCGATATTTTCTTCGGTGCAATGATGGTTCGCGAAGGAATGGCTGATGGAAGTGTCTCGGGTTCTTTTGCTACAACTGCTGATGTTATGCGCGCTTCAATTTTTTGTGTTGGAATGAAAGAAGGAATATCAATTGTTTCCAGTTTCTTTTTAATGGTATTCCCCGATGTAGTTTACAGTTTTGCAGATTGTGCAGTAAACCCAAATCCTGATGCAATGCAGCTTGCTGATATTGCTATCTCGACTGCAGAGAACCATAAAAAATTAACGGGTGAAGAACCATACATAGCTATGCTTTCTTTTTCAACAAAAGGAAGTGCAGAGCACGAGTTGGTTGATAAAGTTCGTGAGGCAACAAAACTTGTTCAAGAAAAACGACCCGAATTAAAAGTTGACGGTGAACTTCAATTTGATGCAGCAATAGTTGACGGAGTTGGGAAGAAAAAAGCTCCCGGCAGTTCTGTTGCTGGACGAGCAAATGTTTTAGTTTTCCCGGATTTGAATTCCGGAAACATCGGTTATAAAATTGCTCAACGTCTCGGTAAGGCAGAAGCAGTAGGTCCAATTAATCAAGGATTGAAAAAACCATTCTTCGATCTAAGCCGTGGCTGCAGTGTTGATGACATTGTTAACACTGCTGCAATTGCTTGCTTAATGTCTTAGAAATATTGCAGCGCAGATTTTCAAGTCTGCGCTGCAATTTACAACTGGTTGCTGTTAAGAGTTTTTCACATAAGATTTTATCACTCTCTTGATTCTTATCGCATATTGAGATATTTTAACAACAGCGATGAGAGTAATTTCTAAAAAAAGATTAAGAGAATTCTGGCTTAAACACCCGGATGCAGAAAAACCACTTCAAATTTGGTATTCGATTTGTAAAAAAGAAACCTTTGAAAATTTTAGTGAAATTAAAAACCTTTTCAATTCCGCCGATTTGTTTGATGACAAAGTGATTTTTAATATCGGGGGCAACAAATTCAGATTAATTGCAAGTATTCAGTTTAAAATAAAAACATTATTTATCAAAGGTGTTTTTACGCACCAAGAATATGATAGAGGGAAATGGAAGAAATGAAAAACGGAAAGAAAAAAATAACTTATTTGGAAATGATTGCTCAGTTCCTCTTAAAGAAAATAAAAACTAAGAAGGATTACCAAAATGCAATCAACAGGTATGAATATTTAACCGACAATTATCAGTATACGAAAGAACTTAATGACTACCTTGACGTTTTAGCAATGCTTATTGATGAGTATGAAAATGAAAAATTTCCAATTGCCGAAGCTGATCCTATTGAAGTCCTAAAATATCTTATGAAAGAAAAAAATATTAAGCAGACTCAATTAGCAAAGGTATTTGGTTCTCAATCTATTGTGTCTGAGGTGCTGAGTAAGAAGAGAGGATTAACGCTAAAATATATTTACAATATGGCGGTTATGTTTAATGTTAAACCGCAAGTTTTTGTTTGATGAAAAAGTTCTATCTCAATTGATCTAAGCCGCGGTTGCAGTGTTGACGATATTGTGAACACATCTGCTATTGCTTGTCTGGCTGCTGATTAGATTTTTTGTTAAAGGGGGCGCAACACGACACTCTGAGTCGGGCTGGGATTCACCTCTGGCGTATATATCTACAGGCTGCAAGTTTACACGCCGGGGTGTGCGGGTTCATACAGTGATACAAAGAAATTTATTTTGATGAAATAGTATTGAAGAATAAAAATAGAAAGCCCGGTTTCAAAAGTATCGGGTTTTTTTATGTTTTGGAAAATAAATGTAATTGATAATTATTAATAATGATTATAACTTTATATCAAACAATGAGGCATATATATGCAGCTATATAATTATAAAGTAATAATAGAAGAATGCGAAGAAGGCGGCTTTTATGCTGAATGCCCCGCATTCCCGGGTTGTCATGTTGAAGCAGAAACCTATGAGGAAACTATGAAAGAGATGAAAGAAGCAATCAAAAATTTCATAGAAGATTATAAATCGAGAAATGAAGAATTTCCTTCCGATAACTTTTTAGTAACCTCAATTCAAATAGCAGTATGACAAGTGTATTCCCCGATGTAAATTCAAAACAGATAGTAAAAGTTGTTGAGCAGCTTGGTTTTGAATTTATTCGACAAAGCGGAAGCAGTCATGCAATTTACCGGAGAACAAGCGACAATAAAAGAACTACAATCCCGATTCATGGCAGAAAATCATTGAAAAGAAAAACAATAAAATCAATCTGTAAGGATATTGGCATTACCTTAGAAAAAATGAAAGACTTACTTTAATTTTTTAAAGATAAAGTCCGGTTCCCAATAGCTCGGGTTTTATTTTTGAAAGAACAATTTTCAAGTAATCTTTCATGTTATAGATGAATAATTATTCCTTCTGGATTTTGAACTAAAACTCCTTCAAATCAGTTTTACAGTTAACAAAGAAAGGAAAACAATGAAATTATTTCGTTATGTATCTTATCTGTTATTCTTGCTGGGCATATCTTTTAATGTATCTGCAAAAAATAAAGATGGAGAATCATTGACTAATAGTATTAAAGATATTGTAGTAAAAGATATGGGAGGCAAAGAAGTGAAGCTTTCCGATTATAAAGGAAAAGTTTTATTAATTGTAAATGTAGCCAGCAAATGCGGATATACTCCTCAGTACACCGGTTTGGAAGCAATATATAATAAATACAAAGATCAGGGATTTGAAATACTTGCATTCCCTTGTAACGATTTTGGCGGACAAGAACCCGGAACAAACGAAGAGATTAAAGAATTTTGTTCAACCAAGTATGATGTTACTTTTAAGTTGTTTGATAAAATAAAAGTTCTTGGTGATGAAAAATCTCCACTTTATTCCCGGCTTATTAATAATAATTTTACTGAGAAAGGCGATATAAAATGGAACTTCGAGAAATTTTTGATTGGGAAAGACGGAAATATTGTTAGTCGTTTTAGAAGTAAAGTAAAACCGGAAAGCGATGAGATGACAAAAGCAATTGAAAATGAATTAGCCCATCCCTAACCCTTCCCGAAGGGGAAGGGCTTTAAAGATTCCAACTCCTTTGTGAGAACATTTTAAAATTTCCTTCCCCTTTGGGTAAGTTTATGATGGGGCTTATTCTTCTGCAACTTCAATTTTGGCATTTTCATTTTTCTTCAAAGGCGGGCGCTCATACATAATTGTCATCTCTTTATAACTTTTTGCCAATGATTCGTGAACTTGATCCCATGTAAAACGCCAAGTCCAATTACCTCCGACAGTACTTGGTAGATTCATTCGTGCTTCATTATCTAAATTCAATATATCCTGCATAGGAATAACACATATATTTGAAACAGAACTATAAGCTGTACGGATTAATTCGTATGTCATGTTATCGCCATAATAATTAAAATATTTTTGTGCCCATTCATAGATACCGGAATGTTTCTTTCTTTCGGTTTCTAAAAATCCGCGTGTTGTTTCATTATCATGAGATCCGGTATGAACAACACAATTTTTAATATGATTATGCGGCAAGAATTTTTTATCGCCATGTTCTCCTAAACCGAACTGCAAAATTTTTATTCCGGGAAAATCAAATTGGTCACGTAATACCTCAACAGAATCAGTTATAACTCCCAGATCTTCAGCAATAATTGGTAAATCACCTAATGCTTTCTTTATTGAATTAAATAATTTTTCACCCGGTGCTTTTACCCAGCGTCCTTTAATTGCAGTTTTTGCATTACCCGGAATTTCCCAATATGCATCAAAGCCGCGGAAGTGGTCTATTCTTATTATATCAACCATCTCCAGCAATTTGGATATTCGTTTACGCCACCACGCAAAATTATCTTTCTCCATTACTTTCCATTTATAAAGAGGGTTACCCCACAGTTGTCCTGTAGCGCTAAAATAATCCGGCGGTACTCCGGCAACAAATTCTAAAGAGCCGTCCTTGCGAACTGTAAAAAGTTCTTTATTTGCCCAGAGATCTGCACTGTCGTATGCAATGAAAATTGGAAGATCACCGATAATTTTCACTCCATTTTTATTTGCATATTCTCTAATATCTGTCCACTGTTTATCAAAAATGAATTGTAGAAATTTTTGGAATTCAATTTCTTCTTTGAGTTTAATTTTCCATTCCGAAATATTTTTTCTGAACGCAATGGATTTGTCCCATTCAGTCCAAAGCACACCTTTGTGATATTGCTTGACTGCCATGAAAAGTGAGTAATCATCGAGCCAATAATTGTTTGCTTCACAAAACGTTCCGCATTCATCTTCAAATTTTTTTTGCTTCTTCTTAAAATTCTGAAAAGCCAATCGAAGTATTTTGTATTTAAATTCGATAACGGAACCGTAATTAATCTTATGCGGATTGTAATTCGGTACATGCGAAAGTTCTTCGGTACTAAGCAGATGATCTTTTTTTAATAATTCAAAGCTGATTAATAATGGGTTACCTGCAAAAGCAGAAAAACATTGATATGGTGAATCTCCGTATCCGGTTGGACCTAGAGGAAATGTTTGCCATAAAGTTTGTCCAGCGCTTTTTAAGAAATCAACAAAGCTATAAGCATTGGATCCAAGATCGCCTATTCCAAATTTACCCGGTAGGGAAGTTGGATGTAATAAAATACCTGCAGATCGTTCTATGTTCATGAGTTCCTCAACAGTTTGTGATATAAATCGCCTATAAAAAAATAAAACAAAAAAACAATATTTACTTCAAACAATTATTTAGTATTTTGCATACGGTTGAGAAGTTAATCAATTGTATAATTTTTAAAAAATTGTTCAACTGATTGCTTCAAGAATTTTTTTTAGTTATGTTGAACTCACCTTCAACGAGGTAAGAAAATCGTTCCTCAAAATAATTAAATAATAAAATTACTTTCGCTTTTAATAAGAGAAAATTTTTCCTTAAGCTTTTCTAAGATTGGAGTTATTGAATGAAGATAAATCGTCTTTTCACTAATGCAGGAAAAGATCCTCTTGAATCAATTGAGTTTGTTAAGAGAACATCTGAAATAAAAAATCCGGATGGCTCAGTTGTTTTTAGAATGGAAGATGTGTTTGTTCCTAAGGACTGGTCGCAAGTTGCTACAGATGTACTTGCACAAAAATATTTTCGAAAAGCCGGGGTTCCAAAACTTTTAAGTAAGTTAGATGAAAAAGGAATCCCTGAATGGTTACAACCTTCGGTTGCAGACAAGAAACTTGAGGAACTTCCGGAAAAAGAAAGATATGGATCAGAAAAAGATTCACGACAAGTTTTCTATCGTCTTGCAGGAACATGGACATATTGGGGATGGAAAGCAAAATATTTTGACAGTGAGGAAGATGCAAAAACTTTTTACGATGAACATGTTTATATGTTGGCTTGTCAATTTGCAGCTCCAAATTCACCTCAATGGTTCAATACAGGATTACATTGGGCTTACGGTATTAATGGTCCTTCTCAAGGGCATTATTATGTAGATTACAAAACAGGTAAACTCACTTCTTCCGAAGACGCATATACACATCCTCAGCCCCATGCATGTTTTATTCAATCAATTAGAGACGATCTTGTTAATGAAGGCGGCATAATGGATTTGTGGGTTCGTGAAGCACGTTTATTCAAGTACGGTTCCGGTACAGGAACAAACTTTTCAGAACTAAGAGGACTTAATGAACCGTTAAGCGGCGGCGGAAAATCTTCGGGATTAATGTCCTTCTTAAAAATTGGCGATCGCTCTGCCGGTGCAATTAAATCTGGTGGTACAACCCGCCGTGCTGCTAAAATGGTTACTCTCGATATTGACCATCCGGATATTCAAGAATTTATAAATTGGAAAGTAGTTGAAGAACAGAAAGTTGCCGCTTTGGTTACAGGTTCTAAAATTTTAAATCAACATCTTAACAATATTATTAAAGCTTGTTATGATGAACATCCAGAGAATGACCGTTTCAGCAAAAAAACAAATTTAAGATTACGCAAAGCAATTATTGAAGCGCGCAAATTAAATGTTCCCGAAAATTATATAGATCGCGTAATTAAATTAGCTAAGCTTGGTTTTAGATCTATTGAAATTCCTGTTTACAATGAAGATTGGAATTCAGAAGCATATTCAACAGTATCAGGACAAAATTCAAATAATTCAGTTCGTGTTAATAATGGTTTTATGCAGGCAGTTTTAAATGATGATAATTGGAATTTGTATTGGAGAGTAGAAAAGAAAAAAGCAGAAAAAGATGGAAGAGAACCAAAACCTTGCAAAACACTTGGTGCAAAAGAACTTTGGGATGATATCGCTTTTGCCGCATGGTCAAGCGCAGATCCCGGACTTCAGTTCGATACAACAATAAATGAATGGCACACATGTCCGGTAAGCGGATCAATCCGTGCTTCTAATCCTTGCAGCGAATATATGTTCTTGGATGACACAGCATGCAATCTTGCATCGCTTAATCTTGTAAAATTTTATAACGACGAAACACAAAAATTTGATACTGAAGCTTACCGTCATGCAACAAGATTATGGACAGTTGTTCTTGAGATAAGTGTTTTAATGGCACAATATCCTTCCAAAGAAATTGCGCAAAAAAGTTACGAATATAGAACACTTGGCTTAGGTTATGCAAACCTTGGTTCATTACTGATGAGACAAGGTATTCCTTACGATAGTAAAGAATCTTCAGCGATCTGCGGAGCGCTAACATCAATTATGCATATGCGTTCATACGCAACATCAGCAGAGATGTCAAAGGAACTCGGCTCATTTCCGCGCTATCAAGAAAATGCCGAAGCAATGCTTAGAGTTGTTCGTAATCATAAACGCGCTGCTTATAATGTTAAGAAAGATGAATACGAAGGTCTATCAATTCTACCTGTAGGAATTAATCCGGAAAACTGTCCTTCCGATCTATTAAATGCTGCAAGAGAAGATTCAGATCTTGCTTTAGAGTTAGGTGAAAAATTCGGATTTAGAAATGCACAAGTAACAGTAATAGCTCCAACCGGAACAATCGGATTAGTGATGGATTGTGATACAACCGGGATAGAACCGGATTTCTCACTCGTTAAATTTAAAAAACTTGCCGGCGGTGGTTATTTCAAAATTATTAATCAATCAATTCCTCCTTCTCTTAAGAGATTAGGTTATAATGAAGATCAAAGCCGTGAAATAATTAAGTATGCAAAAGGTGCAGGCACACTTATCGGATGTCCTCATATCAATCATGAATCGCTCAAGGCAAAAGGATTCAGCGATGATGTGCTGAATAAGATTGAAATTATTCTGCCTTCTGTATTTGAATTAAGTTTTGCATTCAATAAGTACACGCTTGGTGAAAAGTTTTTGAAAACTAATCTCAATTTTACAGATGAACAAATAAATGATTTCAATTTTGATCTTCTTACAGAACTAGGATTTACAAAAGAAGAGATAGCTTCGGCAAATGATTACGTTTGCGGAACAATGACCGTTGAAGGTTCACCTTTCTTAAAACATGAACACTATCCGGTGTTCGACTGCGCTAATAAATGTGGAAAGAAAGGAACACGTTTTATTAAAACCGATGCACATATAAATATGATGGCAGCAGCTCAGCCATTCATCTCAGGCGCAATATCCAAAACTATTAATCTACCTAATAATGCAAGTATTGATGATATCAAATACGCTTACTTGCAATCATGGAAACTTGGAACAAAAGCTAATGCACTTTATAGAGACGGTTCAAAACTTTCTCAACCTCTAAACAGTATGACCGATGAAGAAGTTGAAGACTTGATGGAGAAGAAAGAAGAAAATGATATAATCAAGATTGCCGAAAGAATTATTCACAGATACATTGCTAAGAGAAGAAGATTACCTGATAGAAGAACCGGCTACACACAAAAAGTAAAAATTAGCGGTCAAACCGTTTACATTAGAACAGGAGAGTATGAGAATGGGCAGCTTGGTGAAGTATTTATAGATATGCACAAAGAGGGCGCAGCATTCCGAAGTTTGCTGAACTGTTTTGCTATTTCAATTTCTCTCGGTTTACAGCACGGTGTACCTCTTGATGAATTTATTGATGCATTTGTCTTTACACGATTTGAACCAAGCGGAGTTGTAACAGGGCACAGCAGAATAAAAATGGCTACATCCGTTATTGATTTCATTTTTAGAGAACTTGCTGTTACATATCTTGGAAGAAATGATCTTTCTCATGTTGATGAATCTGAGATAATAAAGAAACCCGATCATCGCTCTGTTGCTGAACCGGATTTTGAAAGCGAGGAAATTGTAAGTGAGCGAGTTATTGATCCTTCAGATCCTCATTCCAAATCAGAAAAAATAACTCTTGATATTAATTCTGCTGAAATGAAATCAATTTCAGTTTCGAGACATCAACTAGTTATTAAAGCCCGTGAACGCGGTTATACCGGTGATATTTGTCCCGAATGCCAAAGTATGACAATGGTTCGTAACGGTACTTGTTTGAAGTGTACGACTTGCGGTGCGACTACCGGTTGTAGTTAAATTTACAATTGTCAATAGTTTCTGTTAAACAAGAAAGGGGCTAAAGCTTAGCCCCTTTTTCATTATATTGGAATTGTTATTCGTTGACTTTTATAACTCAAAGGGATACATTTTCACCTCATTTTTAAGCAATGATTGCAGAAAATCTTAAAAAAGTTGAAGACAAGATTGCAGAATCTTGCATAAAATGTGAAAGAAATCGTTCTGAAATAAGACTGATTGCGGTGAGTAAAACTCAGCCGATAGAAGTTATTAGAGAAGCTATTAATACAGGAATAAAAGATTTTGGTGAGAATAAAGCTCAAGAACTTCGCGATAAATCTGATTTGATTTCCGGAATGATTAACTGGCACTTTATCGGGCATCTTCAAACAAATAAAGTTAAATATGTTATTAAAGCGGCAGAATTTATTCATGCTGTTGATTCGATAAAATTAGCTGATGAGATAAATAGAAAATCCAAAGAGATAAATAAAAATCAGAAAGTTCTTCTTGAAATTAAAACTTCTGATGAAGCAACAAAATTTGGACTAGTAAACGAAAAAGAAATTTTTGAAGTAGCTCATTTTTGTAAAAAAAACTCTAATTTAGATTTAGTTGGATTAATGACTATGGCGCCATATACTGATGACGAAAGTGTGATACGAAATTGTTTTATTCAATTGCGCAGACTGAAAGAAAAATTAAATAAAAATGGATTTACTCTTTCTGAACTATCAATGGGAATGACTAACGATTACACAATTGCAATTGAAGAAGGAGCTACCATTTTGAGAATTGGAACAGCAATATTTGGCGACCGGTTAACCGGCAAGTATGAAGAAATTATTAATAAGGCGGGAACAAAATGAAATTCACTCCGTTTGGTATAAAAAATCAAGAGTTCAATAAAAGCGTCCGCGGTTACGACCGTGATGAAGTAAATGCTTTCCTCGAACGGTTATCGGATGAATTTGAGCAGCTTCAAAATGAAAATGATAAACTGAAGAATGAACTTGACCGCCAGGAAGAACAATTAAAAGAGTTCAAACGAATTGAAAAAAATCTTCAAACGGCAATGTTGAGTCAAACAGAATCAACTTCTAAAGCAGTTGATTCGGCAAAGAAACAAACCGCATTGATGATTAAAGAAGCAGAACTTAAAGCAACGCAATTAATTGAAAAAGCTAAAGAGAGTGCTAATTCTGTACGCGATTCTGTTTTGAAACTCCGCGAAGAAAGAAAATTATTAATTGCCCGTATCAAAGCATTAATTGATTCTCAATCAAGTTTACTTGAGATGAATGTTCAAAACATTGATACACGCGCCAAGAAAAAAGTAATTGCTAAAGAGCAGACAAATCAAGAAGAACAAAGCGATATTAATGTTGATGATATATTGGAGAAACTTTTATGAGTACTCTTATTGAAATGATCAATGAAACATTAGATGTAATAAGAAAGAAGACAGATAAAAATTATGAAGTTGGAATTATACTTGGTACCGGTCTTGGCGGATTAGTGAAAGACATTTCTGTGGAACATGAAATTGATTATTCCGATTTACCGTATTTCCCTCTTTCTACTGTTGAATCACATCATGGTAAATTAATCTTTGGAAAGATTGGCGGGAAGAATGTTGTTGCAATGCAAGGCAGATTTCATTTCTACGAAGGATACACAATGCAGCAAATTACATATCCTGTACGTGTTATGAAATTTCTTGGTGTAAAAACTTTACTTGTCTCGAATGCCTGCGGCGGTATGAACCCGATCTATCAACGCGGAGATATTATGCTGATGGTTGATCATATTAATTTATTGGGTGATAATCCGCTTATTGGAAAGAATGAAGATGCATTTGGTCCAAGATTTCCCGATATGAGTGAACCGTATAATTTGGAGTTGATAAAGTTTGCCGAACAAGTTGCTCTCGAAAATAAAGTTAAAGTTCAGAAAGGTGTTTATGTTGCAGTACCCGGACCTAACCTTGAGACAAAAGCCGAATACAGATTTTTACGTGCTATTGGAGCAGATGTTGTTGGAATGTCAACCATTCCGGAAAATATAGTAGCTAATCATATGGGCATGAAAGTTTTAGGATTAAGTATAATTACAGATGAATGTTTTCCGGATGCTTTAAAACCGGCAAAGGTAGAAGAAATAATTGCCACGGCTATGGCTGCAGAACCAAAAATGACTTTGATAATGAAAGAGGTTATAAAAAAACTGTGATAGAAAAAAAATCAATTTATTATGCAACACCCGGATTGCTTGCCGTTATTATTTTTGCATCCAATTTTTTAAGCACAGATTTGTTTAAAGCCGGCTATCAAAATTTTTCCGTCTGGTTTGTCCTTTCCGTCTTTTCATTTGCGTGCGGCTGGTTGATAAATAAAACACTAAGTTATAATCATGGCGGCAAAGTTGTATTTGCAGTTATTGTTGCTTCGGTATTTGTAAGTGTTATACTCGTTTCAATATTTAGCGAGTATTTTGGATTAAGCAATCTTCTTGTTGAGAACATGATTTTATATGTTCTTCGTAACATTATGCTTGGAGCAATCGCATTTTTTGGTATGGCTCTATCCGAAGTTATACTGCTGCAGAAAGAAGGGAACAGAGGTAAATCGAAAGAAGATGATTCTAAAAAAATATTAATTGCCGCTCAACGCGAAGCTCAGTTAATTGTTGAAGAATCAAAATTGAAAGCAGATAAAATGCTTTATAATGCTCAGCAAAGCGTTGATGATATGGTTGAAAGAAAAACTCAAATTGAAAGAAGACTGAAAGAATTTCTTTCTGTCGAAAAAGAATTAATCAAAAAATACGAGTCAGAAGAAGACTAATCGCCCCAAAGGAAAGACTTCCATAAGTCGGGCAAAAATTAATTATATAAAATTCATTTTTAGAGAAAAGAATGTTCAAACAGTTTGATGAAAAAATAAACTATCCAAAGATCGAAAAAGAAATACTAAAGTTTTGGCAAGAGAATCAAATTTTCGAAAAAAGCATTTCATCACGTCCCAAATCAAAACCATTTACTTTTTATGAAGGACCTCCAACAGTAAACGGCAAACCTGGAATTCATCATGTAATGGCAAGGGCATTAAAAGATTTGGTCTGCCGTTATAAAACTTTGAAAGGATTTCAAGTTCACCGTAAAGCCGGATGGGATACACACGGTCTTCCAATTGAAATAGCACTTGAAAAAGAACTCAACTTCACTCAAAAATCTGATATAGAAAAATATGGCGTTGCCGCTTTCAATAAAAAAGCAAAAGATCTTGTATATCATCATATTGAAACGAAAGAGGGATGGCGTACTTTAACTGAGCGTATGGGTTATTGGGTTAATCTCGATGATCCGTATATCACTTGTACAAACGATTATATTGAATCAGTATGGTGGGCTCTCTCGGAATATTTTAAGAAAGGATTGATCTATAAAGGATTTAAAATTGTTCCTCAATGTCCTCATTGCGAAACACCTTTATCATCACATGAACTTGCTCTTGGTTACGATGAAGTTCAAGATCCGAACGTTTATGTAAAATTTAAATTGAAGAATGAAGATGCATCAATTCTTGTTTGGACAACTACACCCTGGACTTTAATTTCTAATGTAGCTTTAGCTGTCGGAAAAGATATTGATTACGTTAAAATTAAAACCGAGAAGCATGGGTTTTTGTATTTAGCAGAATCTCGCTTACCTGTAATAAAAGAAGAGTATCAATTAATTTCTAAGTTAAAAGGAAATGATCTTTTAGATAAAGATTATGAACCTCTCTATTCATACGTTCAAGTAGAACAAAGAGCCTGGTATGTTATCCAAGGAGATTTTGTTAGTACAGAAGATGGGACAGGAGTTGTTCATATAGCTCCGGCTTTTGGTGCTGATGATTATGAAATTTCGAAAAAATATAATTTACCGTTTGTGCAACCGGTTACTAAGAGTGGAAGATTTACCGATGAAGTAACAGATTTTGCAGGCAGACTTGTTAAAACTATTCAGTTTGAAACTCATGAAGAAAAAGGTGTTGATCCGGATATTATCCGCAATTTGAAAGAACGCGGATTAATTTATAAAGCTGGAAATGATTATAAACATTCATATCCTCACTGCTGGCGTTGTGATAATCCGTTGATCTATTATGCGCGTGATAGCTGGTATATAAGAACTACCGATGTTGCAAAACGAATGATGGAATTAAATAATACTATCAACTGGTTTCCTCCGGAAGTTGGTTCCGGCCGTTTTGGTAATTGGCTGGAAGAAAATAAAGATTGGTCGTTATCACGCGATAGATATTGGGGAACCCCACTTCCAATTTGGTTGAATGATGATAACGATATGATTATTGTTGGTTCAATAGCAGAATTGAAAGAAGGATTTGTTGAACGAGAGGGGAAACGAATTTCTGTTAAAGATTTAAAGAGCGATGAGATTGATCTGCACAAACCATTTGTTGATGAAGTAAAATTTGAACTGAACGGTAAGATTTATAATCGCACTCCTGAACTAATTGATGTTTGGTTCGATAGCGGTGCAATGCCGTTCGCTCAGTATCATTACCCGTTCGAGAATCAAGAATATTTTAAGGAAAATTATCCGGCAGATTTTATATGTGAAGGAATTGATCAAACGCGCGGCTGGTTTTATACTCTTCATGCAATCGGAACAATGTTATTCGACAGCATCTCTTACAAAAATCTAATCGTAAATGAATTAGTTCTTGATAAAGAAGGACTTAAGATGTCGAAATCGCGTGGGAATACTGTAGATCCGTTTTCTCTGTTTGAAAAATATGGTGCCGACGCAACAAGATGGTATTTAGTTACTACCAGTCCTCCGTGGAAACCAACTTTGTTTGATGAAGAAGGAATTGTTGAAGTCCAGAGAAAATATTTCGGAACTTTAATCAACACATACAATTTCTTTGTTCTCTATGCCAACGTTGATAAATTTAGTTTTTCCGAAGAGAATATTCCTTATAAAGAAAGATCGGAAATAGACCGCTGGATTATTTCAAAACTTAATTCTGTTGTAAAAGAGTATGATGTGTTAATGAGTAATTACGATGTTACAAAAGCTGCAAGATTAGTTTCCAATTTTACTATTGATCAGCTTTCGAATTGGTATGTACGCAGAAGCAGAAGACGTTTTTGGAAATCTGAAATGAATAAAAATAAATTCTCTGCTTATCAAACTCTTTATGAATGTTTAGTAACGGTAGCAAAATTAACTTCACCGTTTGCTCCTTTTATTGCAGAAGAATTGTATCAAAACTTAAACAAGGCAACCAAAAAAGAGGAGTACGAATCAGTACATTTAACTGTTTATCCGGAGATAACTTATTTAGAACCAATGCTTGAAGAGAAAATGGATGTTGCTCAAAGAATCGTATCTTTAACAAGGTCAATCAGAGCTAAAAATGAGTTAAAGGTTCGTCAACCGTTAAGTTTGATGATGGTTCACGTTCAGCAAGATGAAATGGATCATGTTCTTGGAATGAAAGATATTATTCTTGAAGAAGTAAACATTAAAGAATTAAAATTTGTAGATGAAGATGCCAATTTTGTCCAGAAATTCGTTAAGCTGAATTTTAAGGTAGTCGGTAAAAAATATAAAGAGCATGTTAAAACGCTGCAGGAGTTTGTTAAGACACTTTCGAATAGACAAATTGATGATCTCGAAAAAAACAAACAAATAGATACACTAGTACCCGGATTATTATTAAGCCGTGAGGATGTTGAAATATTTGCAAGCGGAATAGAAGGTTGGATAGTTGAAAGTGAAGGTAATATCACGGTTGCTATTGATACCCATGTGAATGAAGAATTAATAGCTGAAGGATATGCAAGAGAATTTGTTAATCGTGTTCAGAATATGAGAAAAGATGCCGGCTTTGATGTGATAGACCGTATTAGCGTGTCGTTCAAAAGCGAACAAAAATTGGTTGATTATGTATCCAAATTTTCTGATTATATTTCAAGTGAAGTACTGGCTGATTCTCTCGAATCAAAAAATAATATTGAAGGATTCAAACAAGAATTTAAAATAGGCGATTACGATTGTACGATAGTGATCGTTAAAGTAAAGAATTAAATAGGTAAACGGAGGCACTAATGGCTAAAAAGACTAATAAAAAAACTGCAAAAAAAACCACCGCTAAAAAGAAATCAGTTAAGAAGCCGGTGAGAAAACCAAAGAAAATAATTAAGGTAAAATCTGCTAAACCAAAAACAACTCTAAAAAAGAAATCAAAAGTTCAGAAAGTTTCCAAATCTCGTAAACATGTGGAAGTTATTTCTCCAACAAAAAAAGTTAAAAAAATCAAGGGCTATTCAAAAAAAGAATTAGATGAATTTAAGAAAATTATTTTCGATAAGAGAAATGAGATAATTGAACAACTCCAGTCAATGAAAGATCAAATGATGGATCCGACCACCGGTCAATATGTAAATGAAAGTTCACCTTACTCGCTGCACATGGCTGAACAAGGAACTGACGCGATGGAACGTGAAAAACTTTATTTATGGGCGCAGAGAGAAAATAAATTTCTTGGTTATCTTGATGATGCTCTCCAACGCATTGATAGCGGAACATATGGGATCTGCATTGAATGTATTGATGAACCACAGAATCTATGCCCGACATGTCCGCTTGTTCCAAAAGACAGACTTGCAGCAGTACCTCATACGCAGCACTGTTTGCAAGTAAAACAAAGAATGAAATCAATGTAATATCACTTTTCAGAAAATAGGAATTGTCTTGAGAGTATTATTCGTTTCGTTGTTCATTGTAATAGCAGATCAATTATCAAAATATTTTATTAAAGGTGGAACGATTCCTTTGATTAATCTTCACGTAACCGGAATGAGTTATGGAGAAAGCATTAATGTAATTGGAGATTTTTTCAAATTAACTTTTGTAGAAAATCCCGGTATCGCATTTGGGATTGATGTTGATGGTGTGCCAAAATTATTATTATCACTTTTTACCCTTCTTGCAAGCATAGGTGTTTTTTATTACTTGTGGAAATCAAAAGAGGAAAAATTAATTATCCGTCTTGCACTTGCTTTTATTCTGGGTGGTGCAATCGGTAATTTGATTGATAGAAGTTTTTACGGGTTATTTTACGGTTACTCACCTTTATTTTACGGGAAGGTTGTTGATTTTTTCAATATAGATTTTTTTGATTTTACAATTTTCGGACGAACTTATGATCGGTTCCCGATATTTAATATTGCAGATTCATCAGTAACTATTGGTGTAACGCTTCTTTTAATCTTTCATCGAACACCGGTTGCCGAGACTAAGGAAGCTGAATCAGAGACAGTTGATACAACATTGGATAATAATTTGATCAATTTGGAAGAGAGTAAAGAGATAAACAATTCAGAAATTAAAAATTCTTCTTTGATCGAAGACGATAAGAGTAATGTCGAAAATTATAAACGAGAAGAAATTCAAAATTGATGTTCCCGATGGTAAGAAAAAAGAACGCATTGATGTTTTTCTCGCCAATTCAATAGAGAATGCAACCCGCTCACGAATCCAAAAACTAATTAAAGCAAATTGTGTTTTAGTAAATGGAAAAGTTATTAAAGCTAACTATCTCATTTGCCCAAAAGACAAAGTGGAAGTTACAATCCCCACATCACCGCGTCCTGAAAAAAATGAAGCTGAAGATATTCCGCTCGATATAATTTATGAAGATGAAAATCTTTTAGTAGTCAATAAAGCAGCTGGAATGGTTGCACATCCTTCTTTGGGAAATTATACGGGCACACTTGTTAATGCACTTCTTCATCATACAAAAAAGCTAAGCACACTTAACGAACTGGGTCGTCCCGGAATTGTTCACAGGATAGATAAAGACACAAGCGGACTTTTATTAATTGCAAAAGATGAATGGACACACGCACGACTTGCAAAACAATTTTATGATCATTCAATAGATCGTGAATACTGGGCTGTATGCTGGGGCTTATTTAAGAACAAGAAGGGTGAAGTTATCGGAAACATTGCCCGCTCAGCAAAGGATAGAAAAATATTTACAGTAAGCGAGGTTGAAGGTAAGCATGCACATACTTTTTATGAAGTAATTGAAGAATATGAATTTGCATCTCTTATTAAATTAAAATTAAAAACCGGAAGAACTCATCAGATTCGTGTTCATATGTCGCATATTAAGCATCCAATTTTTGGCGATCCTACATACGGAGGGAGAGTAATAGTTTACGGATCTGCTTTACCAAAAATAAAAGCACGAGTTGAAAATTTATTGGAGATCATGAAACGTCAAGCACTTCATGCAAAAACTCTTGGTTTTATTCATCCGCAAACTAAAGAAAAAGTTTTTTTGAATTCGGAACTACCGGAGGATTTTAAGCAGCTATTAGAAAAGTTAAAACGGTAGCTCAGATTTTCTATCTGAGCTCGGCTGAACAGTTTGGAAAACTGTTCAATATGTAACTCAGATTTCCAATCTGAGTGTTAATGAACAGGATAAAATTCTGTTCTACTTGTAGCGCAATTAAAAATTTGTATTTTCGAATGGTAAAATCGAATTAAAATGTTAGACGCACACTATCACAAACGTAATCTTCCCCATATTTACATTCCTGAGCGGACTTACTTTATTACTTTTCGATTAAAAGATAGCTTACCATTCCAAAAAATACTTGAGTTAAAGAGTAGCGCAGAATTCAATTCTGCGCCAAAAAATAAAACTGAAAAGTATGAGAAGGATAAAAAGTTCTTTGCTAAATATGATGAGTTACTTAACAAAGGTAACTATGGTAAGTGTTATTTAAGAAAAGATGAGGTTGTGGGAATAGTTATATCAACGATTCAGTTCTTAAATAAAAAAGACTACAACCTAATTGCTTACTGCATTATGCCAAATCATGTGCATTTGGTTTTTACTCTAAGAGAACAGAGCAGAAGTGTTGATAAAATTATGCAATCAATAAAAAGATATTCTGCCCAACAGATAAACAAATTGTTGAAAAGAAGCGGCAGTCTTTGGCAAGCTGAGAGTTACGATCATGTTGTTAGGGATGAAGACGAGCAATTTAGAATTATTGAATATGTTATGAATAATCCGGTTAAAGCCGGATTAGTTGAAGACTGGAAAGATTGGAAACATACTTTTGTTTCAGAAGAGTATTATGAGTAGAACAGGTTTTTATCGGCATAAAATGAACAGATTGTAAATCTGTTTTACAGTAGCTCAGATTTTTAATCTGAGCAGATGAACAGATTAAAAATCTGTTGTACAAGTAGCTCAGATTTTCAATTTGAGCAAATTAACAGATAGGAAATCCGCGCTACAATTTATTCCACGCTGAAAGGGCTTCATGAAAGGGCAGCAATGCTCTTGGGATAGCGCCTTGCATATAAGAAATTGCTACTCTGTAATTTACAATTGGTACACCAACCATCTTTGCTTGTTTAATTCTCATTCGCATAGTTCTTCTTGTAAGCATACAACCGTCCCAATGAACAATTAGTCTGATGTAGGCAAGATTAGAAGTGAAATCATGTCCGTTAACAATATTGATTTCTAAATTCCTTTTTGTATGAAAACAAAGCCATAGTAGAATTTTTATTTCCCAAATATCATCTTCTTGCGGATGATGTGGGCAAGTGTCAGCTATTTATACATTATCGCCTTTTTTCAGGAGGAGACAGACAAAAAAAAAACCCCGACGAATGCCGGGGTTCCTAAAGAAAAAATATCAGACGAATTATTTAATTAGAAGCATCTTGTTTACTTTTACAAAGTTATCAGCTTCAATTCTGAAGAGATAAATTCCGGAAGCCATGTTTCTAGCTGTCCATTCAATAGTATGTGTACCTGCGACTAATTCGTTGTTCACTAAAGTTTCAACTTCTCTGCCAAGTGCATCATAAATTGTTAACTTAACATGTCCGTTCTTTGGTAAAGCAAATTTTATATTAGTTGTCGGGTTGAATGGGTTCGGATAATTTTGATAAAGAGCAAATGTTGTTGGTAATTCTTCTGCTTTATCAACTGAGGTAGCAATACCTATAACTGCCATTGCGCCTCTCAATGCTGTAATAATATATTTTGGATTGTGAATACCCCCGCTGTGATCTGCATAAGCTGTGTAAGCATTCCAATAAGCACTTAATTGATCTTTAGTCCATGACTGACTTGTATTAGGGAAACCAAAAAATGATCCGTCATCTTTATAAAATCCTGTTGAGGTACTTCTGGTAACCCCAGGAATGGATGTAACCAACTTATCCATAATCTTCATTATCATTCCTTTAACTTCTTTCTGCAATCCTTCGGTTAGGCCGTTGTTATCAAAATCGCCCTTACCTGTTAGAAAGAATTTTACATCACCAAACGTTGCCCCGAATGTAGCTCCATGGCATTGAGAACATGCTTCCATATTGCTTTGATCAGAAATTCTTCTTCCGTCAGGTCCTCTTAAGTAATTACCAGTTGCATCTTTTTTATATATATTCATGCTGAATGAATGACCACCCCATTGATTTACAGTAGTACCGGTAACAGCATTAGCACTATACATATGGCATCTTACGCAGGCATCAACAGCAAAACCTTTGTGGTCTGTCTTCAATAATTTTACGCCGCCTAATTCCAGCATGTTATTTGAAAATAATATATCTCCTTGAGCACCATAATGAGAATTGCTCAACGAAGTAGAGGTTTTGGCAATAACTTTTGAAATTTCTGAATTGGCTTCTCTTCTTGACTGATGGCAGTTCATACACATTGTTCCCATACCGGCTCCCGTTACGGCTGTATAAGTTGGGGAAGTTGGAGTTATTGGGTTATAGGTGATTAGTTCTGCTGTTACTTTTCTTAATTGTCTAGGATTTGTTGCATCGTGCGGATTATGGCAGCCAGAACATGTAATCGGTGAATAAGAAACATCAAAATATGGATCTGTTGTTGAAACGCCTTTAGCATATTGTGCAAAACCTGCACCGGTATGGCATCTAACACAACTTTCTCTTCCAGCTCCGCTAGGGTAAGTAGTTGCACCTGAATGTGCTGATGCATCCCATTGTTCAGGGAATATATGTTTTGTTCCGGAATCATGGCAATAAGCACAAACATCGGCATCATAGGTAGCTTGCATTCTTGAATCAGAGGTTACTCCAAGGTGACTGCCTGCTGGACCATGGCAAGATTCACATTGAATGTTTGATCTCTTCATAGCATCTGGAAATTGAATTACTGCTTGAGCAGCATTGCCAGCAGCAAGTACTGTAGGGAATGTGAAAGTAAAATCATCAAATCCATCATTCTTTGCTGTTGGGTTTGCATCATTACCAGTTGAGTGACATGGAATGCAAGTGGCTTTATAAGTAGGTGCATTAATGCCATCTAGCTTTTCATTATTTGCAACAGAGTGTCTTGTCTTTTCATAACCAGTAACGATAGATGAATGACAAGTTTTGCAATTTAATTTTGTATCAACACCATTAACGATTGTGTTCTGGTACCCAAGATATTTTGTTGCATTGAATGTAACTACTTTTGTATATGAACCATCTGTAATTGTAACTTCATAAGCTCCAAGTTTATCAGGAGTTAAAAATACTACTTGATTGTATTCGTCTATAACATGTTTAGTAGCATTAACAGCAGTTGTAGAGCCGGATGGTCTTCTTGTAACTGTCCATGTTGGTGTTCCAAATTTTTGACCTGTGATTGTTGCCTTGAAATACAATATTGATCCAATACCAACATTTTTTAATCCTGTTGCAGGATAAGTGTAAATGTCAGTTGTTGATTTTGCAACATCTCTTGGCGACACACCAAATACATCCATTGAAAGACTTACTGTAGTTGTCTGTGCCCATAGTGATGAAGCAAGAAGGATCGAGATAAAAAGAAAAATTGTTGATCTTCTGAACATAATTTTCCTCCAGTGATTAGAGTTATTTGTTATTTGTAGATGTGACTTGATCATTTCAAGATAAAAAGATTTACTTAAATATTATTCTATTTCCTTAATTGAAATATAGAAATTAATCTAAAGATGTCAAAGTCCGCTAATAGATTTTATTAACAATATCCTTCTTTTTCAGAATTATCCAATATTTTGCTTAAACAACTTTTGCCACCTAATAATTCGATGAGCCACAATATCTTATTACCTTATTTTAAGCAAAAATTGTTCCTCCAAGAAATTTGTATAAAGTAAGGTCTATTCGTATATTTTTTCTCATAATTTGGAAATAAACATGAAGATTTACAATACTTTTACTAAATCTAAGGAAGTATTCCAACCCATTAATCCTCCTAATGTAACAATGTACATGTGCGGACCCACTGTTTATAATTACTTTCATATAGGTAACGCAAGATCATTTGTTATGGTTGATATTGTTAGAAGATATCTCGAGTTCAAAGGATTCAATGTTAAGTTCATAATGAATATTACCGACGTTGATGATAATATTATCAAAAAATCTAACGAAGAAAATAAATCCAGTATTGAAGTAGCCAATTTTTATACGGAAGCTTTTTTTGAAGATGTAAGAAGACTTAAAATTAAAACTGCTAGTATTTATCCTAAAGCAACTTTACACATTGAAGAAATGATAAAAGTTATTAAAGAATTAGAGAAGAAAGGATTTGCATATAATGTTAATGGTAACGTGTTTTATAATGTTTCAAAATTTTCTAATTATGGAAAACTAAGCGGAAAAAATACTGAAGATCTAGAATCAGGAGCGCGCGTTGATGTAAATGAAGAGAAAAAAAATCCGCTTGATTTTGCTCTATGGAAAAAAGCGAAAGAAGGGGAACCAAGTTGGGATAGTCCTTGGGGAAAAGGCAGGCCGGGTTGGCATATTGAATGTTCTGCAATGAGCACAATACATCTTGGTAAATCAATAGATATCCACGCCGGTGGTAATGATTTAATATTTCCACATCATGAAAATGAAATTGCTCAGAGTGAAGCTTGTTTTGAGCAAAAGTTTGTAAAATACTGGTTGCATTTTGGTTTCTTAAATATTCAGGATGAAAAGATGTCTAAATCACTTGGAAATTTTTTTACTGCGCGTGAAGTCTTGGATAAATATTCCGCCGAAGCAATTCGTTTATTTTTTGCTCAAACAAATTACGGGGGACCGCTAAATTTTAGTGATGAATTATTGAATGCAGCACAGAAAGGTTATGAAAAAATATTTAATCTTGCCGAAAAAATTGAAAGAGAAATAAACATTGGTACTAGAAGTGAAATAATTCCCAACTTTGACGTAAATAAATATTATTCCGATTTTGAAAAAGTAATGGATGATGATTTTAATTCTCCTCAAGCTGTGGCAGTTATTTTTGATTTTATCAGAGCGGCTAATAAAATAATTGCAGAGAATAATAATATTGATTCGGCTTTCTTCGATAAACTTAAAAAATTTCTTAAAGATACTGCAGAAGATGTTCTAGGAATAATCTATTTTGATGATATGACTAATGAATTAAATCCTAATGTAGATAATGATCAAATTGAATCATTAATCAAAAAAAGAGATATTGCTAAAAAAGAAAAAAACTTTGTTCTTGCAGACCGGATAAGGACAGAATTACTTAATTTAGGCATAATTCTTCAGGATAGTAAAACCGGGACTACTTTTAAGAAAATAAATCTGAAATAGATTTAGATTATTTCTAACTTTGACAAAACTTCGAAAATAAAAATGAAAAAAAAAATCTTGATATTACTTTTTTCTTTAGTTGTTTCTTATCAAATATTTTCACAAGGGACAGGCGGTACTAATGCTAAATTTGAATATCGCCGTTTGATTGATCTTTCAACCGCAGGCTTTCTTGAAAAAGGTTTTGTAGGTGTAACTCTTGATATTATGCCGTTAGGTGTTGTAATCAACAGAATTGAAGTTGGCGTAGTTGATGGTTTTAGTTTTGGTATTTCATATGGCGGTAGAAATATTATAGGAAGCGGAGATATTGATTGGTATAAATTGCCCGGTGTAAATGTTAGGGCAAGAATTATTGATGAAACTCAATTCTTACCGGCAATGGCAATCGGTTTTGATTCTCAGGGAAAAGGTGCTTATAGCAGAGAACTTACAAGGTACCAAATTAAATCTTCCGGTTTTTTTGTAGCTGCATCCAAAAATTTTGAACTATTTGGTTATCTAAGTATTCATGGTGTTATCAATTTTTCAATGGAACGGGATGATGATGATAAAGACCTAAACTTAGGTGTTGGATTTGAAAAAACAATTGGTTCTAGAGTTTCTTTTATTGGTGAATATGATTTTGCCGTAAATGATAATACAGGTAATTCTCTTGGGAAAGGGAATGGTTATTTGAATTTTGGTCTTCGCTGGTCGGTTGGGGATGGACTAACACTTGGTCTCGATTTACGTGATTTTCTAAACAATAAACGTATTGACGGGAATAAAGCCGATCGCGGAATTTTTGTTGAGTATGTAAAGTCAATCTTTTAGATCAAATTGTATTCATTATCACACATATCAGTTTACTGATATAGACACATTTCAGTTTTATACTTTCTTTTTGCCTTTCATTTCATCATTAATTAGGTATAATTTTTGAGCATATAAATTATCAATTGAGAATGGTGCTATTATGAAAACTTTAATTCGACTATTAATTGTATTACCTCTTCTTACACTTGGAGGGTGCTATACGCAAATTGCATTTCGTGATTATACTCCCAAAGACTCTCGCTATGAATCACAAGAAGATGAATATGCTTATGAGGATCAAGCAGATTCCAATTATTACAATGAAAACGATTATGATTATCGCTATCAAGATTCTTACGTCCCTGGATACAGAAGATTTCTTGGTAGTTATTATCCATCACTCGGTTTCTCATACGGATTAGGATACAATTCCTATTATTACAGTTTATTTGGCTGGGATAGTCCTTATTGGTATTGGAGATATAATTCGATTTGGAATTATGGATATTACGGGTACAACTATGGTTATCCATACTATTGGAATAACTATAACTCGCATTGGAATAATTTTGCCGGTAGTAATGTTAAGTACAGAAATAATGTAAATACACGAACTCGAGATAACGACGGTCAACGCGGTAGAGGCGTAATCGGAGGAAGCGATCGCGGCAGAACGGGTACAAATTATTCTACTCGTGATAGAACTGATCGCGCTAATGATGTTGATCTTAGCAGAGTTAGAGTCTCAAGAGATGCAAACAATAGAAATGACGGAACTCGTGTATCATCGCCAAGGAATGATAATTCATCAACACGTGATGTGAACACCCGGACACGTGAGCGAAGCAGCGATAGAGACAGTAAATCTGTACAACCGGCAACGCGAGAAAGAGATGCATCACGCGGGCGAGGTGAATCTGCACAACCGGCATCAAGAGAAAGAACTGAAAGATCTGCACCTTCATATTCTCCGCCACAGTCTTCTCGATCTAGTGAAGGATCAAGATCTAGCAGTTCAGGCAGTTCCGGTAGTGGTTCTGGCAGTTCCAGTAGTGGTTCAGGTTCAAGCAGCAGTTCTGATAGCGGTAGGAAACGTTAATTAAATTGATCTTCAATGAATTAGCTGGAGTAATAGAAAAATGAAAACTATATTAAAAATTATTTTTGCTGCTGTTCTTCTCATTACGAATATTACGATAGCACAAAATTACAATGATGTATTCAGATTAAGTGAATCGGGAATTATTTTAGGTGCAAGATCATTAGGAATGGGTAATGCATACACTGCTGCCGGTAATGATTTCTCATCAATGATGTTCAATCCGGCCGGTTTAGCATTAATAAAAAAAGCTGAATTATATACAGGTCTTAATTATAACAACTATGATAATAATGTTGGATTCTTCAACAGGAATTCTCAATTGTCCAATAGTATTTCAAAGTTGGGGCAATTTGGTGTTGTACTCCCGATGCCAACTATACAAGGCAGTTTTGTTTTAGGATTTGGTTATAGTCAGGTAAAAGATTTTAATGGAACTTTAGGATTCAGTGCGTTTAATTCCGGTTCAAATTCTTATATCCAGGATCTTGCATATTCTCCTTACATGGCAGACCGAGACATTGCGTTTAAGCTTGCACTTAGCTATCCGTTGTACACTAAAAATGGTACATATGTAAGAGATACAACACTTGTTAACGGTAAATTGAATCAACGCGGGAATATTTTGCAAGACGGTTCTCTAAATGCCTGGTCATTTTCTGCTGCAATAGAAGTAGAGAAAGATATTTTTGTTGGAGCAACAATTAATCTTTATTCCGGGAACTTTAATAGAAATAAAGATTATAGTGAAGAAGATGTAAACAATATTTATCCGGCATCTCTTTTATTAGATCCAAGCGAACCAGCATCGGCAGATTTTAAATCATTTTATTTACATGATAGAATTTCTTGGGATATTTCCGGTTCCGGTATAAGCATTGGTGCGTTGATGAAAGTTAATAATAACTTAAATCTTGCCGCAAATATTAAGTTCTCAAAAACATTTACTGTAAAAGAAACTTATTATGTTAATGGGGAAAGCTATTTTGGACTTAATAAAAAATATTTTTTAGATCCAGCTATTGATTCAAAAAGCGACTATGAAATTACTACTCCGGCAGAATTCACTTTTGGCGCATCATATATAATTAATAATATTACTGTTAGCGCTAATGCAACTATGATTGATTACAGCAACTCAAAATTTAGATCCGGATTTGATTTAATTAGTTTAGATAATAAAAATGCTGATATAAAATCATTGTTCAAATCTGTTGTTAATTTAAATGCCGGATTTGAATATGTTCTTCCTTCAACTAATTTTACCGTAAGAGGCGGATTTATTCTAATGCGTTCACCGTTCAGAGATGATCCAATGGAGTATGATAAAAAATTTCTAACCGCAGGCATTGGTATCCGTCTTACAAAATCCGTTTCGGTTGACGGTGCTTATGCGTATGGCTGGTGGAAAGATTATGGCGACAATTACGGCAGCGGATTATCGCGCACATATCAGGACATAAAAAGTCAAAACATTATTACTTCTTTAAGATATAATTTCTAATCGTTCATCATAATATTTCGAATTGACAACCCTTAATAAGCACCTTATTTTTAAGGTGCTTTTTTATTAATACCGGAGGTTACAATACAGGGCACTATTTTCAAAATTGAGAGTAAAGATTATTATTTATTCGATTCTAATGGTAAACAAATCCGTTGTTCTTTAAGAGGTAAATTCCAGAAAGATTTTGAACTTAAAAGAAATAAACTTTACACAGTTGATATTGTTGCAGTCGGTGATAAAGTAAAATTCGAAATGAACAATGACGGCTCCGGTGTTATTAACGAAATACTTTCGAGAAAAAATCATATCTCACGCAAAGCCCCGCGCATAAAAGGAGCCGGAACCCGCGGTGAACGGCTTGAACAAATTATCGCTTCAAATGTAGATAATCTAATAATTGTTAGCAGTTGCAGATCGCCTAAATTCAATAACCGCTTTATTGATAGATTGATTGTCTGTGCGGAAAGCTCTCATATAAATCCAATTATTGTTTTAAATAAAACCGATCTTGATTCACATTCGATTTACGAAGAGATTGTTAAACTCTATTCTTCCATTGGATATAAAATAATAGCTTCAAGCACGGTAACAAAAAACGGTATTGATGAATTAAAATATAGTCTATCGGGAAAAGTTAATTTGATTTGGGGTCAATCCGGTGTAGGGAAATCATCTTTACTGAACGAAATATTTCCCGGCACAAATTTGAAGATTGGTATGATTAGTAATTCAACTTCTAAAGGAACTCATACAACTGTAACAAGTTTATTATTAAGATTTGATAATGACACATCTGTAATTGACACACCCGGAATTAGGGAAATTGATCCATACGGAATTCGCGAGGAAGATTTAGGTCATTACTTTAAGGAATTTGTTCCATTCATCAATAAATGTAAGTTCAATACATGCACTCATGATCATGAACCCGGCTGTGCAGTAATTAAAGCAGTAGATGAAAAATTGATCAGTAGTGAAAGATATCAAAGTTATCTAAACTTGCGTGCAACTATAGAAGACGATATGAATTTTTAAAGAGTGGTAATTTTTTTCTTCATTGCTTCAACAAATTCAGACACAACTTCATCAGGGATCCCATCAACATGATTTGATCTTAAGCGCATATCACATTGATCATTAATATAATCAATCAAAATAAATTTATGATCTTTTGTAAGAGCAATTTCTGTGGAAAAATAATCGAGACGGGTTATTCTTGCTAATTTTTTTGAAATTCTGTCTAAAGGAATAAGATTATATTTTTTTGTCTCATTATTTGTAACGCTGTGATAAATATGTGTTTTGTCATCCCACCATGTAGGAAGAACTTGACCGAATGTGTAAATGACTCTAAACCATGCGCGCCTTTCGTTTAACATTCTTGGGTGTATTTTTTCTTGAACTATATATTTATCATTATGATTTTTAATTCTTTCTTTCTGGATTTGATCCAGCGAAGTTGCATTTCGAATTACACCTTCACCGCCGCCGGAAAAAGTTGCCGGTTTTATTATGAAAGAACTACCAAGTAACTTTAATTCTTCATCTGTTATTAAAAGTTCGTTTTGTTTATCATAAGGCTGAATGGAAAATGTCTTTGGCAGTTGAAATTTTTTCTTAATCAATTTTTTATGAATTAAAACTTTATCTATGGATTTTACAACTTTATTATGAGGATTTATTAAATAACACTTTTTCCGTTTAAGTAATTTAGTTAATGGAATGAACTCCAAGTCTTCATCAGATGCTCTATCAAGCAAAGCTTTGAAGGATATTTTATTCTTTTTTGTAAGATCTATAACTTCAGATAAGTTGAATTTTTCGATGACAAATGTTTTCAAGCCGCTGCGCTGAAAACTTTGTTCAATCAGCTCAACAAATTCTTTATCATATTTCCATTTGTAGGCTATAGCCAGATCGTAAGTGCGCATTCTCATAAAATTTTTTTTGCAAAGATAGAAAAATGAATGGCGGACATCAATCTTTACTCTTGTGATTCAGACTGTTAAAAACTATTTTTTGTTTCAAATTAATGGTGCTTATGAAATTCAAAATTCTTCTAATATATATAACTTTTCTTTTGGCAGGTTGTTCTTCTGATGTTGTTAAGAATAACAATTCGAACAGTAATGACGATCTAAGTTTTAGTGTACAACAGAATAAAAAACTTGCTCAGGAAAAATTTATTGCCGGTTCTCTTCTAGAGTTAAAAGGACAGTATGCAGAAGCAGTTATTGAATATCTTGAAGCACTTAAGTACGATCCTCAGCCGGGCATTAACTATGCAATTGCAAAAAACTATTACCGGCTTAATAAACTTTCTTCTGCTTTAACTTATTCTAAAAATGCAGTTGAAAATGAACCAAAGAATACTGAGTATTTAGCACTTCAAGCTTCGATCTATTCCTCTTCACATTTGGAAGATTCAGCCGCTGTAGTTTATAATAAAATTATTCAGCTTGATTCAACTAATGTAACTGCATATTACAATCTTGCCCAATTGAACGAAATAAAAAAACCATCTGTGGCTATTTTGCACTACAAGAAAATCCTTAATATGATCGGTCCTGAGTGGAGTGTGTTAGTGCGAATTGCAGATATCAATGAACGAATGGGAAATGTTACAGAAACTATCTCAACCGTTGAAGAACTCATAAAATTAAATCCATCTGATCTTCTATTACAAAAACTATTAATAGAATCATATATCAAGACAAAAGATTATGAAAAAGCATTATCAAAAGTGAATGAATCACTAACTAGTTTTCCGGATGACGAAAATCTTATTGATCTAAAAGGGGAAATATTTATTCAGCAAGGGAAGTGGCAAGATGCTTCTACCGAGTATTTGAAATTGGTGAAGAGTAAAAAAATCAGCATAGAAGATAAATTAAGAATCGGGACATCATTCTATTCCCGATCAGAAAAAGACTCGACAAATTTAAATATAGCAAAACAGATTTTTTTGGAAGTAAGCCGTGATACATCAGATTGGCAAGTGAATGCTTATCTGGGTGAGATCGAACTTCGGGAACATAATAATGAATCCGCGATCGAATATTTTAAGACCGCAGCAAAACTTGCTGAATGGAATGCTCAAATTTGGGTTCGCCTCGGAGGATTACTCTTCGATACTAAAAAATACAAAGATGCAATCGAGTTCATGAGCAAAGCATCTGAAAAATTTCCGAATGATTTTGCTATTAATTTAATTTATGGTCTATCTCTTTCAACAGAGAATGAGCACTTAAAAGCTAAAGAAGCATTGGAAAAAGCTTTTAAATTAAACCCGAATGATGTTACTGTCCTTTCTGCATTTGGCTATACTCTTAATCAATTGAAAAATGACAAAGATGCATTAGTACACTTAAATAAAGCATTAATAATCGAACCTAATAATTTACAAGTGATTAGTGTTTTAGCAATGATACATGAATCGCAGAAAGAATATCAAATATCGGACTCGCTTTATACATCAGCATTAAAAATTGATTCGTCAAATGTTTTAATAATGAATAACTTTGCTTATTCACTTGCAGAGCGTGGTATTCGTTTGCAGGAAGCATTAACTATGTCTAAGAAAGCAATAAGCGCTGAGCCGAAGAATTCATCATACCTTGACACGATCGGCTGGATCTATTTCCGTCTTGGAGATTTTAATAAGGCAAAAAAAAATATTGAAGAAGCTGTAAAATTAGAGAGCAAAAACGCAACTCTATTAGATCATTTAGGAGATGTTTATTTTAAGCTTGGCAAGAAATCAAAAGCTGTGGATTTATGGAAAAATGCATTCGAGTTAGATCCAACAAAAAATGATATTAAAATGAAAATTGAAAAAGGAGAGTTGTGAAAAAAAGTTTTTTCCTTTTTATGATTGCTGTACTTACCTCACAATTATATTTGAACGGATGTGCGCCTTCAGTTCCCGTACAAATTGATAGAATGATTTCTTCAGACAGATTGATCAAACGACTTGAAGCTAATAGAAGAAAAATAAAAAGTTTTGTAGGCACAGGTTCAATAAGTATTAAAACATCAGAGATGGATGCAACAAGTAGTTTTCAAGTTGAAATTAAAAAACCGGATTCTGTTAAAGTTTCTTTCTACGGTCCGTTTGGTATTGATCTGGCATTCGCATTAATCACACCGCAGAATTTTCAATTTTACGATGCGATCAACAACATTTATTATAAAGGGAAAGTAAAACCCGGAGTTATGAAAGATATTTTAAAAGTTAATATTTCTTTTGACGAACTTATAGATGTTGCAACCGGCTCTGTTAATTTAACCGATAAATTAAGAAGTGAACCAAATAAGTTTGAAGCTGTGGATGATTTGTATAAACTTACTTACATAGATTCAGTCAACAGGAAATCAAGTATGTATTGGGTTAGACCGGAAGAACTGGAAATCCGGCAATACCAGCAAAACGACTCGAAAGGGAAAAATTTGGTTGATACTAAATATTCCGATTATTTGAGAGTTGAAGAAAATCCTATTCCAAAACAAATTAATATGAATGATCTGCTCAACAATCAAAAAATAAAAATTGAATACCGGACAATTGAAATAAACAGAGAAATTGGAAAGCTAAAAATTGATATACCAGACGATGCAAAAATCATTGAACTGTAAATCAATATTAATATTGTTTGTAATCTTCTCAACTATTCTTATCGGGCAAACTACCGATAGTATCCGCGCAAAGAATCAAGAATTGGACCGCATTAAAAAAGATATTACTGCATTAGAAAAAGAACTTCAGGCAAAAACCAAAAAGGAAAGAGAATCACTTCAATCACTTGAAAATATCAATCAGCAAAATTTACTTTTGAATAAATTGATCAACAATCTTCTTGCTGACGAGAAAGATAAAGAAAGTGCAATTAAAGATATTGAAGATGAGATCGGTAAAGTTGAGAACCGTGTAAAAGATTTAAAAGAAAAATATGCACGTTACATTGTGTGGATTTACAAAAACCGCGGACTTTCCATACTGCGTTTTATTCTTGATGCCGATTCATTCAATCAGGCAATCAAACGTTACCGTTACTTAAAATATATCTCGGAACAGAATGAAAAAACTTTGAAACAACTCAACTCAAATAAATTTCAACTCAGTCAGCTTAAGAATGATCTGGAAGGAGAACGGAAAGAAAAAGCTCAGTTAGCTCAACAGAAAATGAATGAACAGGACGCTCTTGAGAAAAAAGAACGAGAGAAAAAAGATCTGTTGATTCTTCTAAAAAGCGATCAAAAATTTATTGCTCAGGAAATTGAATCAAAAAGAAGAGCGGAAATTGTTATTAAAAATTTGATCGCTAAATTGATCGAAGTAGATCGTGAAAGAAAAGCACAGCAGCATGAGAAAAAAGCAACTGATAAAAAAAGTTTAGCATACAAAAAGAATATTCAATTCTTTGATTACAATGCATTTGAAAATTTTGCACAACTGCGCGGCGTGCTCGGCTGGCCTATACATGAAGGAGAAGTTGTACGTGCATTCGGCGAAAATAAAAATGAACGGCTTAACACAATTACATTGAATTACGGGATTGATATTGCAGTGAACGGTGAACAGAATGTTTTATCTGTTGCTGAAGGAATCGTTTCGGCTATAGACTGGATACCGGGTTACGGCTCTATTGTAATTGTAACTCACCGCGATGAGTACAGAACTGTTTACGGACACGTATCCAATATTTCAGTTAAAGAAGGTGAAAAGGTTAAAGGCGGAAGTGCAATCGGCAAAGTAAATGAAAGTCTTGAGGGTAAAATATTACACTTCGAAATCTGGAACGAACGGAATTACCAAAATCCGGAAATTTGGTTAGCAAAAAAATAGCTGTTAGCGTTTAGCAATTAGCTTTTAGCTACCGCAAACTGCCAACCGTTGCTTACTTAAATTTATCTTTTTATTTTCAATTAAGAATGTGGGGACGTTCGTAAGTGTTTTTAGAAAGGGAAGTAAGTAGAAAAAAAGTTAAGCTGTTAGATCAAATCCGAATTTCACTTCGCACCAACCACTATAACCGGAAAACCGAAGAGAGTTATACTCCGTGGATAAAGCAATTAATAATCTTTAATAATAAAACTCATCTGAAAAAATTAGATTAAGAGGCAATTAATTTCATGTAGTATAATTAATAGTTAGGTTTACTAATAAATGAGAATGAAATATCAAATACTTGTTTTATTTATTTCATTAAATGCTATTGCTTATGGACAATGGAAAGATATTTCTTTGTTAGTAAAAGTTGGTTCAGCAAACTATGATTTAGTCATTCCTGTTGGTCTTAATTCAAATTCAGATTGGTGGGGAAATAGTGCTCAGTTATCACTTGGAATTGAATATCCGCTTAATGAAGATTTATCACTTCAAGGGTTATTTCTATTTTCAAATCATAGTTTAATAAATAATTACTTGGTCAATATTGAGCAAGATAATCCTCAAATTCGGTTATTTGATTTCATGTGTAATCTCAAATGGAATATTGGTTACTTTTATGTAATTGGGGGCATAGGATTATCTTTTCGTCATATAGATGAAATTGGTTTTATTGCTAATGGAATTTACTATAAAATGGAATTTCTTGGCAGTAATAAAACTGTAAAAGCAGCCTTATTAGGAATTGGATTCGATATAAAAATAATTAATCAATTAAATCTCATTGCTGAATCCAATATTAACGTAAGAACAAATTGGGGAACAGCTTTGTTAGTTGGTTTAAAGTATCATTTATTCAAAAATGAAGAGTAAACCTACAGGCAAATCAACTGGATGCCCCCGACAAGTCGAGGCAAGTTGTTTTCAAAGCGGCATTTGTGCTGTTCATAAGTTTAGTGAAAAAAGTAAAATAGCTATTTGGTAGTAGTGTAATAAACTAAATTGTTGCAGCCGGCGCGTACGATTAAATTTACACACCGTCTGCTAAATCATCGGCAGTGTGCAATTAGGCGGCATCGCAGTTTTGGGGCGCCGGTTATTTTGCAACACCGTTAGACGGCTAAAATTTATTTGGATATAGTTATGTGATAGACTATATTTGGTCTAAAAAAGGACTGCGAGATGAGACTAAGCGAATCAGTAAAATCAATTAGTTATCTAAAAGCTAATGCTGCAAATTTGATTGAGGAAATCAATAAGGATCAAAAAACTTTTGTTATTACTCAAAATGGCGAAGCGAAAGTTATTGTTCAAGACATAAAAGTTTATGAAAAGACACAAGAGACTATGGCAATGTTAAAATTATTAGCAATGACTCGTGATAAAAGTAAAGAAGCCAAAGGAATTCAAGAAACATTTACTGATCTTCGTAATGAATTGAAATTTAATCAATGACTAAGAAACACAAAGTTATTATTGATCCTCAAGCAAAACTAGATCTTAAAGAGATATTCATTTACGTTGCCGTGAACGATAGTATTCAATCTGCGAATAAACTTTTAGATGCTTTGGAAGAAACCTGTTTCAAGCTAGAGAAAATTCCTGAGCGGGGGCATATTCCTCCTGAATTGAGACCAACTGGAATTAAAAAGTATTTAGAAATCCATTACAAACCTTACCGAATAATCTACGAAATCGAAAAAAACATAATATACATTCATTGCGTAATTGATGGCAGAAGAAATATACAAGAAATCTTAAGTAATAGGTTTTTAAGATAGTAACGCCATATAACCTCTTGAATAAGTAAAAAGTCCCCGCTATACGGGAGGTTGTTACTTCTTCAAAATAAATAATTAACCCCGTAAAGAACACGGGACAAGCTGAGTTGAGAACTCAAATACGGTAGTGTTTGCCCGCCATCTTTTTGGTGGGTTGATCTTTAATTTAACACGCCGTTAGCACACTAAATTCACTAAAACTGGCATTTACTTTAGTTCACAAATAGGTTAACTTTGTTTGCGTGAGAGAAATAATATTTTACAGAACTGTTAATAATAAAATTCCTATTGAGGAGTTTCTTGATTCACTTTCCGATAAACAATCGGAAAAGGTGTTATGGGTTTTACGTTTAATCAAACAATTAGACAGAATTCCCATTGAGTATTTCAAGAAGTTAGAAACTACTATTGATATTTGGGAAGTAAGAGCAAGTTCGGGAAATAATGAATTTCGATTACTCGGATTTTGGCATAAGTCGAACTTCATTGTTTTAACTAATGGATTTAGAAAAAAATCGCAGAAAACACCTAAAACAGAAATTGAATTAGCAGAAAGCAGAAAAAAAGATTTTTTAGAGAGGAGTTAAAATGGATGATTTAGAGAAATATATAGAAAAACGAAAAAGTAAAAGTAAAAAATTTGCTAAGAACTTTGAAAAAGATTACGAAAGTTTCAAGATCGGCATATTGCTTCGTAAAGCAAGAGAAGAAGTTGGAGTAACTCAAAAAGAACTTGCAGAAAAACTTAACACAAAAAAATCAGCAATCTCAAGAATTGAAAACCACGCAGAAGATATTCGTCTTTCCACACTAAAAAATTACTTAGAAGCATTAGGTAAAAAATTACAAATCAACATACAATAAAATAAATACTGTGTACTAACGCACCTCAGCCCAACCATTTCTTCGCCATTCAAGTGCGGACAAGTTCGAATCTGTAGTAGTGAGTTTAACATGTTTGACTGTCCTGTGTTGTTATGGTTAAAGTGTGTGATTAACACGCACCAAAGATGGCGGGTAAATTCAGTACTACAAGATAACGGCAAATTGTTTGAACACCAATTTACTTCAACTCCACATTCCTTATATTCCAAAAACAAAATATTTATTAATATCAGAAGGACTACACCAATGCTTTATAATATCCCTGCCCCGCTTCTTGTCGGAATTCTTTTCATCGGGATAATGCTCTTCTATTTTCTTGGTCTTCGAGCAATGCAGTATAAGAAGAAGAAGGACCCTTCATACGCACCGGACGGAGTAGGTCCGCTTGAAGGAGCAGTGCTTGGCTTGCTCTCCTTGTTGCTTGCATTTACATTTAATCAATCGGCATCACATTACGATGTACGGAGGGATTTACTTATTCAAGAAAGCAACGATATCGGGACTGCTTTGTTCCGTTCTGCTTTATATCCCGACTCTCTCAAACGCGCATTCAGGAATGATTTCAAAGATTACATCATGGCGCGCATTGCGTACTATGAAGCAGATAACGATGAAGATAGAATTCTTGCTGCTTTACAACAAGCGAGCGACATATCGACGAGAATATGGCAGCGCGCATCATATATCTCTCAATTGCCCGGCGATGCAACCCGGTCGATGCAAATGATACCTGCTATCAACAAGATGATCGATGCCATGAGCACACGTGAAGAAGCAAGAAAGAAGCATGTCCCGGAATCCATCCTTTGGCTTTTATTCCTGCTTTGTATTACCGGCAGTTTTATTGTCGGATACGCAAGCAAATCGAGAAAGATAGACTATGTGATTCTGTGTACGTATTCCCTGATGACTATTATGACCATTTATTTTATTCTTGATCTTGATCGCCCGCGGCGCGGTATCATTACCACAAGTTCGGCTCATGAGAACATACACGGTCTTCTAAATAATTTTCAGGACAATGCAGATACGACGAAATGAAATGCTGATTGTTCTCTTATATCCGGGACAAGAAATATTACTCGGCTGTCGCTGTGGACTGTGTTGGCAAAGACTAACTATTGCCATTGCTTCACTTCGGCTTCGCCTCTGTTCGCAACGACAGTGATGTTTCTTATTCTAGATTCTCTTTCAAAAACTTCATCAGCTCATCAACTGTCTCGAAGAGATAATCGCTATTCATTTCTAAAATTTTCTCTTTAGCATAGCTATCCCAAACAACAGAAGCAATTTTTACTCCGGCATTTCTTGCAGCAATAACATCTGCAGGCGCATCGCCTATCATTAAAACTTTATCTCGGTTCAAATTAAATTTTTGTACAAACAGATCAATTCCTTCGGGCGAGGGTTTATGATCTTCAATGTCATCTCCGGTAACTATCAGATCAAATATATCATACACACCAATTTTCTTTAGAGTAATATCGGTTGAGCCGCGTCCTTTGCCTGTGTAGATAGAAAGCGGAATGTTCTTAGACTTAATGTAGAGAAGAGCTTCTTTAATCCCCGGGTAAACATCCGCCATCACATGATGTTTAGCTTCATAGAAAGCGAGATAATCTTTCCGTGCGTCTTCGTAATCTTCTTTCATCCACTCTTTTAGAATCACATCTTCCGTCGGTCCAAAAAGTGAAATGATCTCTTCGTTTGTAACTATTTTATTAAGATATTTTTCAGTTACATGCTTAAATGTTGCAAAGATAAGTTCGTTTGTTGATGTTAGAGTCCCGTCAATATCAAAAATGATTCCTTCAAAAATTTTCAAGAGTTACCTTATGCTGAATATGATTATAGTACCGTTTGAATTAGAGGCAAGAAATTTATTTTTTTCTATTTGTGTAAATGTGTTTATAAAGCTGCCGCCAAACATTAAAAAGTTTGATTCTTTATATTTTTCATCCAAAGAAATTATTGAGTTCTTATTAGTGAAAAGAATTCTCTTTTTATATTCAAATGGAGCAATGTTGCTGCCTTCAAAAACATCTTTGCGCTTAATTTCTTTCAACACTTTCCCTTTCACGGTAGAAAGGATATAAAATTTATTATCCAATCCTTTAGCAAATAATTTTTTCTTATCGTTTGAAATTCCAATGGCACCTAAAACTTTTGTAGTTGATTTCCAAGTTAAATTGCCAAGCAGTAAATCAATTGAGAATAGCGAGTTCTCATTATCTACAACATAAACTTTGCGTCCGTCAGAAATTATTTGTGAATTTGAGAAATCGGTTTCTGCTTTTTCTTTCCACCGCCAATTTAATAATCCGTTACGTGCATCAATACTATAAAGAAATCCATCGCTGCCGGTAAAAAGTATTCTGTTATCCAATGCGAATAATCGAGATTTAATTATTCCGGAAGCATCTTTATTAATCCAGTAAATTTGTAAGGACTCAAGATCAAAGCAATAAATCTTACCGGATTCAGTACCAAAAATTACAGATGATTTTGAATCGGTAGATTTCGGCATTATTAATTCTTTATCGCCGGTGTATTGGTAAAGTGTTAAATCAGTAGTAATGCTGTCTTCAATACCAAAGGACTGAATTTGGTCGCCGGTATCTAAACTAAAAGTTATGATTTCATTATTGCTCGTTGCAGTGCACAACATATTATCTGCAATAACCGGTCTTGAATGCAGTGTGCTTGAAGTGTTACGACTCCAAATTTTCTTACCGGAAAGATCATAACTTGAGACTAATCCGGATAATTCAACTGTATAAATTTTATTTTCAAAAAATAAAGGTGAAGCACTTAAAGAAACATTCAATTCTAATTTTGTAATAATATCGGCGGATATTTCAGAAGTTTTTTTATTCTGAGATAGAACTGCGTTTGAAAATAATAATATAAAAAATAGAACGTATCGTACTTTCATTTTAACCTCAAACAAAAATAATAAAAAGAGAATTTACATTTCGATCTTTTCATTGTATGCCTTAGATAAGTTGAGTTATAGAAACTGAAAACCTACTTACTCCTTCTTTTTTAAAAATCACCATACTTACCATATTTTATTTTGTTTGTTGTGTATTTTGTTCAAGTATCCAGCATCAAGAATCAAGTATCCAGCATCAAGCATCCAGCATCCAAAATCTAGAAACCACCAAATTGTAATACCCCCTCTATTTTCATATATTTTCGCACCAAAATTAAAAAAGTATGATTGATATACGTAATTTTTGCATAATTGCTCACATAGATCACGGCAAATCTACAATTGCCGACTGTCTGCTTGAGTTCACACACACTGTTTCTAAAAGAGAAGCAAAAGAACAACTTCTTGATAGCTTAGATCTTGAACGAGAACGCGGTATTACAATTAAATCGCACGCGATACAGATGAAGTATCAAGCACTTGATGGCAAAAGTTATATTTTAAATTTGATTGATACTCCCGGGCATGTTGATTTTTCATACGAAGTCTCACGCTCGCTCGCCGCTTGCGAAGGTGCAATTTTAGTAGTAGATGCCGCACAAGGTGTTGAAGCACAAACTATCAGCAATCTTTATATGGCAATTGATGCCGGGCTTGAAATTATTCCTGTTGTAAATAAAATTGATTTGCCAAGTGCAATGGTTGATGTAGTTAAGAAACAGATCATTGATCTAATTGGCTGCAAAGCTGAAGATATAATTTCTGTTAGCGCAAAGGAAAGAATAGGAATTGAGGAAATGCTGGAAGCTGTTGTTAAAAGAATTTCTCCTCCAAGTGGAGATGAAAGTGCCCCGCTTCAAGCATTAGTATTTGATTCGATCTTTGATTCTTACCGCGGCGCTGTTGCTTACGTGCGCATATTTAACGGAGTTCTTAAAGAAAAAGATGAAATTAAGTTTTTTGTAAATGATAAAAAATGTCTTGCTGAAGAAGTCGGCACATTACGTCTTGGTAGAATTCGTACCGGGGAATTAGCTGCGGGAAATGTAGGATATCTTATTGCCGGTGTAAAAGATGTACACGATACAAAAGTTGGTGATACTGTAACCCATTTTCGAAACGGGGCGGACTCAGCATTGCCCGGTTATAAAGAAATTAAACCGATGGTTTATAGCGGACTTTATCCTACTGATACAGATGCATATGAAAACCTTCGCGAAGCACTTGAAAAATTCCGTCTTAACGATTCAGCATTAAGTTATATACCCGAAACTTCAACAGCACTTGGATTTGGTTTCCGCTGTGGATTTTTAGGTATGCTTCATATGGAAATTGTTCAGGAAAGATTGGAACGCGAATATGATCAATCAATTGTTACAACTCTTCCAAACGTTGAATATTGGGTCTTCAAAAAGAATGGAGTTAAGGTTGTAGTTGATAATCCATCTGATATGCCGACTGTTGGCGATATTGAGCATGTAGAAGAACCATATGTAAAAGCACAAATTGTAACGCCAAGTGAATACGTCGGGAACTTAATGCAGCTTGCAATTGAAAAAAGGGGTGTATATAAGAACACAACGTATATTGATCCGACTCGTGCAGATATAGAATTTGAATTTCCTCTTGCAGAAATAATTTTTGATTTTTATGATAAACTAAAATCTATATCTCGCGGTTATGCTTCTTTAGATTATGAGTATATCGGATACCGCGAATCTGATCTAGTTAAAATTGATATTCTGTTAAACGGAGAGAAAGTTGATGCGCTTTCTATAATCTGCCATGAAAAAAAGTCTTTTACATGGGGACAGAAAGTATGTACCAAGCTTAAAGACCTAATTCCGAGGCAGATGTTTGAGATTGCAATACAAGCCGCTATCGGATCAAAAGTTGTATCAAGAACGACTGTGAAAGCGATGCGTAAAAATGTGTTGGCAAAATGTTACGGCGGCGATATTACAAGAAAAAGAAAACTTCTTGAGAAGCAGAAAGAAGGGAAGAAAAGAATGAAGCAAGTCGGCAATGTTGAAATTCCGCAAGAAGCATTTTTAGCAGTTTTACAAATTGATGATTAAAAAAAGTAAGCACAAAATTCAAAACGTCAATAATAAACTCTAATTCATAAATCGTAATTCGTAAATCATAAATGAGATAAACAGCAATGTCATTATTCAAAAAAGAAGAAAGCAAAGAGAAGTCTAAAGAGATTAAGAAGCCGATTGTAAAAACACCAAAACAAAAATTTTGGGAGTTCTGGAAAAATTTATTATTCGCTGCAGTTGCAGCATTACTCATCAAAACTTTTTTGATCGAAACATCCCGAGTTCCTACAGGATCTATGGAAAAAACTATATGGGTCGGTGATTTTCTTTTCGTTAATAAATTTATTTACGGCTCTTCTTCACCGAGAAATATTCCATTCACAAATATATCGTTGCCGTATTTTCAAATGCCGGCTTTACGTGAACCAAAACAGAGCGATATAGTTGTTTTTGAATTTCCCGGCGACAAGGATGAATTGGCTCCGGTTGAAATCAGCAATTATGTAAAAAGATGTATAGGAGTACCGGGCGATACGATCAAAATAGTTGATGAAGTAGTTTTTATTAACGGTAAAGAAGCACCCCGCGCTCAACAGATTCAATATGATAATGATATAAGACCAATAACTGATATTGAACCGAGAATATTTCCTAAAGGCAGCAGCTTTAATGAAGATAACTACGGACCTGTTGTTGTCCCGAAAAAAGGTGATGTAATAAATTTAACTTTAGATAATGTTGAACAGTGGAGGACAATCATTGACCGTGAATTTGGGAAACGTGTTGTTACAGTGGATGGTAATCAAATTATGATCGAAGGGAAACCGGTGAAATCGTACACACTTAAACAAGATTATTATTTCATGATGGGCGATAACCGGGACGACAGTTTGGACAGCCGATTCTGGGGATTCGTTCCCCGTGATAAAATTATTGGTGAAGCATTTTTAATTTATTGGTCATGGGATCCCAGCATACCGTTTTCAGATTTTTTCCAACTTCTTGGAACGGTTCGATTGGGAAGAATTGCAAAAATAGTTCATTGAGTTAGAGCTGATTATTAGTTTAATTCAAAGTGCGGGTAAGTATCTTCTTATTTCGCACTTTTTTATTGTAATCATTGTTTGATATGTAAATTGAGGACAGAATGAAAAAAATATATCTCCTGCTTTTTCTATTGATTGTTACTTCATTTATAGAAGCGCAGTCAAAATATTTAATCTATTTCAAAGACAAGGGGATTTCCTCTCAACAAACACTTCAAAAATCATCTTCATTATTTAAGTTGGCGGAGAAGGGATTATCTGAAAAAGCAATTGATAGAAGAAAACAAGTTATGGGAGAAGATGATTACATCACTTATGAAGATATCCCTCTCAATGAAAATTATATTCATCAAATTGAAAACCTCGGAATTAAAATTGAGAACAAGTTAAAATGGTTCAATGCCGTTAGCGCGTACCTAACTGATGAGCAATTAAACTCAATAAAAAATTTACCGTCCACCCAAAAGATTGAGAGAGTACGTGTATTCAAATCAAGGAATGATGAAAGTAAATTAAATGAATCTTCAACTAATAATTCGATTGGACAACTAAATAAAACTTCATCAATAACGGGATTAAACTACGGTCCATCAATAACACAAAATGCGCTATCGGATATTCCGGCTGTACATGATTTAGGAATTAATGGGAATAATGTAATTATTGGAATTCTCGATACCGGATTTAGATGGAAGTCGCACAATTCTCTTAAAAATTTATTTGTACTCAATGAAAAAGATTTTATTCAAAATGACGGTATTACCGAAAATCAAACTGGTGATGCATCAGGTCAGGATTCACACGGCACTGCAGTGTTTTCAATAATGGCGGGTTTTGATCAAGGTAATATTGTTGGACCGGCGTATGGCGCACAATTTCTTTTGGCAAAGACTGAATATGTCCCTACTGAAACGCATTTAGAAGAAGATAACTATGCTGCTGCTCTTGAATGGATGGAAGCTCAAGGTGTTCAGATCACCAGCAGCTCTCTTGGTTATAATATATTCGATAACAATCAAATTTCTTATTCTTATCAAGAAATGAATGGTACATCTACTATTGTTGCTAAAGCTGCAAATCTTGCATTTCAGAGAGGTGTTACAAGTTTCACTTCTGCAGGCAACGACGGGTCAACTTTTTGGGGCATTGGGAATGGGGGATTAAGCTCGCCCGGGGATGCATTAAATATTATTACAGTAGGTGCTGTAACATCAAATAACATCATCGCAAGTTTCAGCAGCCGTGGTCCTACATCTGATGGTAGAATCAAACCGGAAGTTGTGGCAATGGGTGTCAATGACTTCCATGCTGTCGCAGGTTCAACTTACGGTAGCGGTAGCGGAACTTCATATTCAGCACCAATTGCTGCTGGAATTGCAGCATTGTTAAAATCATGCTGGCCTCATTTAACAAATGTTCAGATAAGAAAAATTTTTCTTGAATCCGGAGACAATACCGCTACGCCAAATAACGATAGAGGTTGGGGTTTAATTTCCGCAAAGAAAGCTGTCTCTTATCCTAATCTAAGTGCAGTTAATAATGTTTACAAAGTACTGAATAAAATTTTCATTAACAGTAATGGGGTGAACTCTTCAACAGTAAGGTTAATCTATAAAATTGGCGGCGGCACTTACCAGACTGCCGTAATGAATTACGATGGAACATTAAAATATAATTATACACTTCCTTCTTCATCAAACGGTACCACAGTTGAATTTTATTTTACTTATCAAACTAATTCGGGCGGATCTGTTCAAGAACCCGCAAGCGGAACTTATAAATTTTCTTACGATGGTGATAAAGATGACAATGAAATACCATCTCAATTTTATCTTTCGCAAAACTATCCCAATCCTTTTAACCCTGGAACAACTATCAGGTATCAGCTATATAGTGCTGGTTATATTATGTTAAAAATATATGATCTTCTCGGACGAGAAGTTGCAACGCTTGTTAATGAATTTCAGTTACCGGGTTCTTATAATTCTCAATTCTCAATTCGCAATTACCAATTACCCAGCGGTGTGTATTTTTACAGATTGCAAGCCGGTGAATTTTCCGAGACTAAAAAAATGATTTTGATTAAATAAAATTAGCAAGCAAAAAAATGTCTAATATTTTATATGACAATCAAGTTGAGTATTTAACTTCGTTAAGAAGAAATGCGGAACCTTTGCTTAAAGAAATGGAAGCATTTGCCGCCAAGAACAAAATTCCAATATTAGATTGGATGTCTGCAGAGTTTCTTGAACAATTGGTTTTAATCAACAAACCAAAGAGTGTTTTGGAAATTGGAACTGCAATTGGTTATTCATCAATTAGTATTGCAAGGAAGCTTCGCAAAAAAGCATCACTCGATACGATTGAAAAAAGTAAGAACAATATTAAACTTGCCAAAGAATATATAAAACGTGCAAAACTTACATCTGTAATAAATATTTTAGAAGGCGATGCGTTAGAAATTATGCCAGGGTTAGATAAAAAATATGATCTAATATTTCTAGACGCTGACAAAGAAGATTACGAGAAACTGTTTCATTACTCACTTATGCTTTTGAAAAAGGGAGGAGTTCTTTTTGTTGATAATCTATTATGGCATGGTTATGTCGCTTCAAAATCAGTCCCGGAATCATATAAGAAATCAACTAAGGTCATTCGTGAGTTTAATAAAATGTTTATAAACTCTACAGCAATTCAATCTACAATTCTTTCGATAGGTGATGGTATTGGTCTTGGAGTTAAATTATAATTATGGATCATGTATTACTTCCTGGAGTAAATAAAATACTGACCGAAGTTGACAGACTTTCGAATAATCGCCTCTGCTTTAGAGATGATTTAGAAATATTGATCAAGATTGCACAACTAAGTAATAAGTTCGAACTGTTAGAAGAAATATCCTTCCACGCAAAATTTTCAAATGGGTTGTTAAAAGTAATTCAAAGAAAAGATCCGGTAGTAGAAGACACATTTTTGCTCAAAGCATCAAACGAGTATAAAGATAGTCTTCAAAAAGTAGTAAAATTATTGGAAGATCTTTTGAAAGAGGGAAGTGATTTCATAAGAACGATCTTTAAGGAAAAATATTTAGGATTAAATCAGCAATGTTTGTCTAATCTTAATAACCTCTGTTCGGACTTAAGTTATCTAAAATTATATTTTAATGATTTGAAGGATGGAGCAATTACTGAAAATAAATAAGGACTTGAAGATTAGCTGCAAGTCCTTATTAAGTAGTAGTTAAGAAAAATTATTTCGCTTTTCTCAACGTTTCAGAATATTTTTCTGCAACATCTTGAACAGACCTACTCGAAATAAGATTATAGATTTTATTTCTTAATTCAGCCCATTCTTCATGAAGCGGACAGGGGAATTCTTCGGAACATTCTTTTAGTCCTGTTACACATTTTAGATTTATAACAGGTCCTTCTACTCTCTCAACAATTTCAAGAATAGAACTCTTTTTAGCAAGTTCCGTAATCTTAAAACCACCGCCTCTTCCCTTAAATGAATCAACATATCCGTATTTAGCCATTCTTTGTAAAATTTTAGCTAGATAATGAGCCGGAATGTCTTCACTTCTTGCTATTTCTGAAGACATGATCAAACTTTCTTTGGATTGACGAGCCAAGAACAATATTGCTCTTATTGCGTACTCTCCCGTTTTTGTATAGATCATTTATTTCCTCTTTTGTTTAATTTAAATTTGCATTTAAGATTTAAGGGAGCTTCTTATCTTATAATCAAATTAAGTAAAAGAGTTCTATTTGTCAATAATTAGGATTTTCATTGAGATATGTTCTAACTATTCATATAAAACATGTGATCGGTGATCCTTAAAACTAAATTCGGATTGTAGTTCTCATTTAACTCAGATGATAGCTCATTTATTCTCGATGCTTTAATAGAACAAAGTATTACGGGAGAAAATTCAAACAAATTTTTATTTACAACTAATTCTAATTTTGATATTAAATGATGAACATACTTTGTCTGTTCAAATTTATATTCTAATTCTATATTCTGATAAAGTTCTTTTTCAATTTTCTTAGAAGCATCTAAATTTTGTATTGCCGCTTCATAATAAGCTTTTCCTAACGGACCCACTCCAAATTTAACGCCGCCGAAATATCGAACTACAATTGTAATAACGTTTGTAAGTTCGAAATGATTTTGTGCATTATTAATTCTTATTCCTGCAGTGCCGCTCGGTTCGCCATCATCGGAATATTTGAGTAAACCATCTGCTAACTTATATGAGAAACAATGATGTGTTGCATCATAAAATTTTTTCTTAACAGAGTACAAAAAATTAATTCCTTCTTCCTCTGTGTTAATGGGCATAGATAATCCAATAAACAAAGATCCTTTTTCTTTGATTCTGAACTCAGATTCAATAGCAATCGTTTTTATTTTAAAAGGAGGGTCAGACATTATTTTATTCTCACTAAAAATTGATTTTCAAACTGCCAATGCTTAGAATAACATTTTGAACTGCGGAAATTTATCTATTTGAACTCTATAAATAAAATAATAATTAAAGGGGCACGAGAGCACAATCTCAAAAATATTGATTTAGAGATACCTCGTGATTCGCTCGTTGTAATTACCGGGTTATCAGGTTCCGGAAAATCGTCATTAGCTTTTGATACGATCTATGCTGAAGGTCAACGCAGATATATTGAATCTCTTTCTGCTTATGCCCGTCAATTTCTTGGTGTTCTTGAAAAACCCGACGTTGATCTAATCGAAGGATTAAGTCCTGCAATTTCAATTGAGCAAAAATCAACACACGGTAATCCGCGTTCTACTGTCGGAACGGTAACTGAAATTTATGATTATCTCCGTCTTTTATATGCACGTGTAGGAACTCCTCATTGCTATAATTGCGGAAGACCTGTCGAGAAACAATCCACCGATCAAATTATTGATTCCGTCTTAGAAAAATTTAATGAAAAAAGAATTATAATTTTAGCGCCGGTTATTAGGGGAAGAAAAGGACATTACAAAGAACTCTTTCAAGAAATTTTGGCAGATGGTTTTATACGCGTTCGTGTTGATGGTGAAACATATGATTTGAACGAACCAATAAAAATCGACCGTTATAAGATTCACAATATAGAAATAGTTGTTGACCGAATTAAAGTTAATGAAAAATCCAGATCAAGAATTGCCGAATCTATAGAAGTAGCTCTGAATTACGGGAATGGAAATGTTTTTATTAACGATGTGCAAGAAGATCTTACATTCAGCCGTAATCTTGCTTGTGTTCATTGTGGAATTAGTTTTCAAGAACTGGCTCCCAATTCTTTTTCGTTTAATTCTCCTTACGGTTCATGTCCCGATTGCGACGGACTTGGTGAAAAGAAAGAACTTGATATTAATTTAATTATTCCGGATTGGGATAAAACAATTAACGAGGAAGGATTAACCCCGCTTGGCAGACCTAGAACTGTTTGGTTCTTTAATCAATTAGAAATAATTGCAAAGAAATTTAATTTCGATTACGATACTCCTCTAAAAGATCTTGCTAAAGAACAATTAGATGTTCTCCTAAACGGGACTAAAGAAAAAATACCATTCACATATACTTACGGAGGAGGAAGAACTGTAACTTATCAGCACAAATTTACCGGCGTTATTAATTACATCAAACATTATTACGATAACACTTCATCAAATAAAATTCGCGAGTGGGCGGAATCATACATGAACACACTTACGTGTTCAACTTGCAACGGGGGAAGGCTGAAGAAAGAATCGCTTTTTGTAACGATTAATGATTATAACATTTCACAAACAACTGCATTTTCTATTGAGAAAGCGAAGAAATTATTTTCATCACTAAAACTCAACAAACGAGAAGCAATAATTGCAGAGCAAATATTAAAAGAGATTAATTCGCGACTCGATTTTTTATTAAATGTTGGTCTGGATTATTTAACTCTCGGAAGATCTGCACGTACTCTTTCCGGTGGTGAAGCACAGAGAATAAGATTAGCAACGCAAATCGGTTCGCAGCTTGCGGGCGTACTTTATGTTTTGGATGAACCGAGTATCGGCTTGCATCAAGCTGATAATATTAAACTGATCAATTCACTAAAAGACCTGCGCGATCTTGGTAATACCGTAATAGTTGTTGAACACGACCGCGAAACTATTGAAAGTTCGGATTTCATTGTTGATCTTGGACCATATGCCGGCGAACATGGCGGTGAAATTTGTTTGCTCGGCAATACGAAAAAAATTATAAATTCTACAAATAGTAAGAATTCATTAACTATAGATTATCTCCTCAATAGAAAAAGAATTGAATTTAAACCGGAACGGAGAAAAGGGAACCTAAAATTTATTGAACTCAAAGGTGCTGGCGGAAATAATTTGAAAGAAATAGATCTAAAAATTCCTCTGGCAAGTTTCATTGCAGTCGCAGGTGTAAGCGGTTCAGGAAAATCTTCTTTGATAAATGAAACTCTTGTAAAAATTTTGATGAAGAAAATTTACGACTCGAAAGTTGTACCGTTATCTTACAAATCAATTAAGGGATTAGAACACATTGATAAAGTAATTGAGATTGACCAATCGCCGATAGGTAGAACCCCGCGTTCAAATCCGGCAACTTATACGGGGTTGTTCACTCATATTCGTGATTTGTTCGCTCAACTTCCTGAATCTAAAATGAGGGGATACAAACCCGGAAGATTTAGTTTTAACGTTTCAGGCGGAAGATGTGAAGAGTGCGAAGGAGACGGCTTAAAAAAAATTGAAATGAATTTTTTGCCGGATGTTTATGTGTTGTGTGAAGTTTGTAATGGAAAAAGATACAACCGGGAAACTCTCGAAATATTATATAAAACAAAATCAATTGCTGACGTTTTAGATATGAGAGTTGAGGCAGCAGTAGATTTTTTTGAAGATCTTCCTGCACTTCGAAGAAAAATAAAAGCACTTAACGATGTTGGTTTGGGTTATATAAAACTTGGTCAGCAGGCTACTACATTATCCGGTGGTGAAGCTCAAAGAGTGAAATTAGCAACGGAATTGAGTAAAGTTGGAACAGGAAAAACTATTTATATCTTAGATGAACCGACTACTGGACTTCATTTTGAGGATGTTAATATTTTGCTTAGGGTTTTGAATCAACTTGTTGATAAAGGGAATACTGTAATTGTTGTTGAACATAATCTGGATGTTATTAAAGTTGCAGATCATGTTATTGATTTAGGTCCCGGAGGTGGTGAGTACGGTGGAGAGATAATCGCTTCCGGAACGCCTGAAGATATTGCTGATAATAAAAATAGCGTTACTGGAAAATATCTTAAAAAAGAACTTAGTAGATTGTAGGAGATTAAAGATGAAATCAACCGTTAATGAATTCCGCGCTTACCGGAAAGAAATGAATGATAGAATACTGAATTCCGGATTTCGTGATTATAATAAATTTTTTGCGTTAGATAATAAAGCTTATATCAACGGAGCGTTAAGTTCAAAAACAAAAGAACTGATGGGACTTTCTTCTTCAATGGTATTGCGTTGTAATGATTGTATCCTTTATCATATTGATCGTTCTATCGAAGAAGGAGCTACGCAGGAAGAATTATATGAAACATTTAATGTTGCATTGATTGTCGGCGGTTCAATTGTAATTCCACATTTGCGTTATGCAATTGAGAAGATGGATGAAATATTTGCAGAGAAAAATAAAAATGAAGCGTAAACTTCTAATTCCAAAACAAATTGTAACAGTTAATTCTAAAAATGAAATTCTTCCAAACCATGCAGTAGAAATTGTTAATGGTAAGATTGAAAGAATAGTTTCACTTAAAGATTTAAGAACATCAGAATACGATGGAGACATTTTAGATTATCACAATTACACACTCATTCCGGGATTCATCCAAACGCATATTCATCTTTGCCAAACATTATTCAGAGGGTTGGCAGACGACCTGGAGTTGTTAGACTGGCTTCAAAAAAGAATTTTTCCTTATGAAAATTCTCATACAAAAAATTCTTTGCGCGCATCTGTCCGATTAGGTCTGCATGATCTAATAACCGGCGGCACAACAACACTACTCGATATGGGCACCCTTCGAAATCAAGAAGTAATTTTTGATGAACTGATAGCTTCGGGAATTCGTGCATTTGCCGGAAATTGCATGATGGATAAGAATGAATTGTATCCTGCATTTTGTGAAACCACAGATTGGAATCTTAAATCTACTTATGATTGGGCTAAATCATTTCATAACTCAAACAATGGTAAAATTAAATTTGGATTCGCTCCGCGTTTTGTTTTATCATGTTCGGAAAAACTCCTTAAAGAAACAAAAGAAATGATGAAAGATTTTCCCGGTTCAGTGTTTCATACACACTCTTCAGAAAATAGATCTGAAATTGAAACCGTTAAACGAATGACCGGAAAAGAAAATGTAGAATATTTTGAATCAATAGGAATTCTTGACCAAAATACTATTTTAGCTCATTGTGTACATTTGAATGACAATGAAGTAAAGACATTAAGAACAAATTCAGTTAGGGTTGCACATTGTCCATCATCAAATCTAAAACTTGGTTCCGGTATTGCAAACATTCCGCGTTACATCAAAGAAGGAATATCTGTATCGCTTGGTGCTGACGGCGCTCCTTGCAATAATGGATTAAGTATATTCAATGAGATGCGGCTTGCTGCACTGATCCAAAAGCCGATTCACGGTTCAACTGTTATGGACGCTTTAACGGTTTTTCGGCTCGCCACAATTGAAGGTGCTAAAGCGCTCCATATTGAAAATGAAGTCGGAAGTATTGAGGTCGGTAAGCAAGCTGATTTGGTTCTACTCGATATTGAAAAAGCAGATCAGTCTCTTCAGTTAAGTGATGATCAAATATATTCTAGCATTGTTTATTCTGCTTCTAAAGAAAATGTAAAAGCTGTTATGATTGATGGGGAATTAGTGATGGATGATGGAAGATGTTTGATGTTTGATGAAGAAGAGCTTGTTCAAAAAGGAAAAG
>Ga0082335_1001142_pt1 | contig 59830 bp, 62 predicted proteins | sample Subgrocontami58m_FD_72375 | JGI IMG/M metagenome (GOLD analysis project Ga0082335, IMG submission 72375) | Subsurface groundwater microbial communities from S. Glens Falls, New York, USA - GMW37 contaminated, 5.8 m (SPADES assembly) (version 2) ... | reverse complement strand
GAGAATCGAGTTTCCCACCGCGACGCGCGCCTGTGCGTGGCAGGCGCCACGCGCGCCTCGCCGTGGAAAACTCTTGCACCGTGCTTGCCGAAGGCCCCATACCCCGCTAAAGTCCCATCGTTCCGCCAACCGGGGTGGAGGAGTTTGACCCGGCCACAGGTGGGGGAGTTTGAGGTGGCCACCGGGGGTGTAGCTATTGTCTTTGACGTCGAAGCCTTGTGGCGACTGGTATCAAATAAGCCTTACCCCAGCTATCGAGGTTTGCCTATTCTTTCTGCTTTCGTGCACGCGTACTATCAAGTCTCGGTCGATACGTCACAACGCTTCGACCACACTCGATCAAGCGCACTCCGAGGCGGGAGCGCGAACGACGGCCTGCGAAGCAGTCACTGCGGAGATCCATCATGAAGAAGTCATCCACTCGCATACCCATTGAGTCCATGCTGCTCGCGCTGCTCTCGCTAGGAATAATGATGCCGCCATTGGCGCGTGTCAGGAGCTGCCGAAATCCTCCAGAAGGTCATCCGGGCGAATCGGCGTTTAGATTCCAAACAAAACGAAGCACTACACTAGCATTATGAGGAGGCGCAATCATGGCAGAAATATCGGGCCCTCAAAAGCTGGGGCCGTTAACCCCGCTGGTCGGTGAGTGGGAAGGTGATATTGGCGTCGATCTCTCCTACCACAACAAGGATGATGAGACGACGAAAACCGGTTACTTCGAGAGAGCTTGGTTCCGGCCCATCCCGATTGTCGAAAACGGCCATCAGACAATGGAAGGGCTGAACTACGAGATGACCGCGTGGCGCCATGGTGAGGAAGCCATGGACCCGTTCCATGACGAGGTGGGTTATCTGCTCTGGGACAAGGCAAACGGACAGATCATGCGTTGCTTCGCTGTGCCGCGCGGGCTTGCCATCCTGGCGGGCAGTAGTGCCAAGCCTCGTGACAAGTCGCTCACATTCAAGGCGGAGCCTGGATCGACGTCCTATGGCCTGTCTCAAAACAAGCACCTCCTCGAGCGCGCGGCTGCCACAGCCTACGAGAGCACGTTCAGGTTCAACGACGACGGAACCTTCAGTTACACCTCCGACCTCGTCCTGAGGCTCGCGGCCACCGGTAGCGAAATGCACCATACAGATCAAAACACGCTACATCGCGTCAAGCGCATCCACCCGAGCGTCGAAAATTTCTGACTGCGTAAGCACGAAGCCGTACCGGCCCGCGAAGCCGCGGGCCCATTATCGAGTTTCGAAAGGAGATAATCATGGCACGCATTGTTAAACGCACACATATTGAACCTTACAAGCTCGCCATCGGCGGCGAGGAGAAATATCTCTGCCGTTGCGGGCTGTCGAAGAACCAGCCGTTCTGCGACGGTTCGCACAAACTCACGAAGGGCGAGGAAAGCGGCAAGCTTTACTGGTATGACGACGCAGGCCAACGCCACGAGTCCACGGATGCCTTTCCTGGCATTCGCACATTCTGAGCGGCAGCGGAGTTCATCGTGGCGATCCATGAAGCACGACTGGTACGACGCGAGACCGTGGCGGAAGGCACGATGGCGTTCTTTTTTTCCAAACCTTCCACCTTCCGACATCAAGCCGGACAGTCGCTTTTGATGGCGCTCGTCAATCCGCCGGAAACCGATGGCGAGGGCAATAGCCGCACCTTCACCATCGCCAGCGCGCCTCACGAGCCCGAATTGATGATTGCCACGCGCATGCGTGACACCGCGTTCAAGCGGATCCTGAAGACGGCGCCAATCGGAACGGCAGTCAGCATAGATGGCCCCAATGGCGAGATGGTGCTGCATGACGATGCCGCGCGGCCGGCGGCGTTTCTTGCCGGCGGCATCGGCATCACGCCATTCCTTGCGATGGTCCGGCATGCAGTGAAAGAACGGCTGCCGCATCGCCTTTATCTCTTTTACGCGAACAGGCGACCGGAAGATGCGGCGTTCCTCTCCGAGCTGCAGAAGCTGGAGCAGTTAAACGCGAACTATCATTTGATCGCGATCATGGCCGAACCGGAGAAGTCCGCGCAGCGCTGGTCGGGCGAAACAGGCTTCATCCGGCGCGAGCTGCTGGAACGCCATCTCGCCGACATTAGGAGCCCCATGTATTACTTCGCGGGGCCGCCACCAATGACGATGGCGATGAACAAGATGCTGGAAGAAATCGGCATTGGCGAACAAGCCATGCGATACGAGGAATTCTATGGCTATTGACCGTTACAGTTCACCGCCTTGCTTCGCGCATGAGATTGCTCCGGGCGACGCGCGGGACTGGCCAATGATGAAGACGGAAGAACTCGTCGGACTGCTCAACGTTTTGTTGGAAGCGGAGCGGGCCGGCGCCAAGGTCCTCGCTGCCTTTCTGAACGATCATGAACGTGACACACCGGCATGGAAGCAAGTCGCCGCCGTGCAGCGCGACGAAGCGAAGAACTGCGCGATCCTGATCGATCTCATCCGGCGCGTGAACGGCACGCCGAGTGCGGCAACCGGCGATTTCCTGGGCAAGGCCCTGGCGGTGAAAGGCAAGGCAGCGCGGCTGCAGTTCCTCAACCGCGGGCAGCAATGGGTCGCGCGCAAGATCAGCGCAGCCTTGCCGTGCGTGGAACAGAGTTTCGTGCGCGATGCGCTTTTCGCCATGCAGGAGTCGCACTTATTCAATATCGAGGCGTGCGATGCACTGCTGGAGATATTGGAAGCATGACTCGATGGCATGAAGGTTGGCGAAATTTCTCTGCGGCGGCTACGGCATCGTCGATGCGGCGTGTACGCCGGTTGCCTGCCGCCTGCACTGATTCGCAATCGACATGTCGGCCGATTTGAAAGCGCATGTGGGTGCGGTGCTGAACCATTCGCCCGCCAAAGAATGGCTCGCACGCGCAAGCCTGAGCATCCCGAACACGGACGCGGGCGGGACGAAGAACGCGTAGGCCGTCGCTAAGGCGAAGAAGACCGTAGTGCCGACAGCAAACCGGTGCGGATTCGCATCGCGTCCGTCTCCGGCGGATCGGTCGGAATCTTCCGCGGGACTCATCGTCCTCTTCTCAGCCAGCGCGTCATCTGCTCGAGCGTCGTGTTGCCGAGCGCGTCCACGGCCACTTGCGGCGCTTCCAGACGGTAGCTGAGCCGATCCGGTGCCTGAGGGTCTACGAACGGTTGCGCGGCGTAGTTTTGCTGCCGGTCTTGGTGTAAATCGCGGGTATCGAACTCGTGCGCTCGCACGTGAACGCCGCGTTTGAGGCGATAGCGCGTGCCGCAGTATGGACACATCGCGACGCTTTCGTTGACGACGTCGAGGAAGATGCGCGGGTGCGATTCCCACAGCGGCATCGAAGGGTTGGGACAATAGGCGGGGAGATCGTCCGCGGCGAGCTCGATTAGCGGTGCGGCAGTCGGCAGTGCACTCAAAGCGCGCCCCGCCTAGTCACCTGCGTGCGCCGTGCGGAGTTTGCGCTGATGCAGTCTGATGGTGCACGTTTCATTGTGTGGCTCGATCGCCGCGCAGGCACATGCCGGAGGTCGCAGAAGGTGCTTCATCAGTGTGGCCTTCTGTTAGGCCTCGCTGCCGGTACCACGCTGACTGTATCCTCCAAGTCATCTGAATGGAGCCGAGTGGCGCTGATCAGTCGGCAATACACCCCGTTAGCGATGCGGCGTCGAACGATTGCCTGCTCTGGATCAGCCCCCTCGCGGCATCGACCTGGCCCCAGGTATTCCACAACAACACACCGCGAACCCGATCGTCCTTGAGGTAGTAGATGACACCCTTGCGAAATTGCTGCTTCCAGTCCTCTACGATATCGAGAGTCGCATCGAGAACGCCGACCGCTTCGTATCCCAGGTCAAAGAGGTCGGAATAGAAGTAAGGCAAATGCCGATAGCGCTCGCAGCAGCCGGCCATGTTCCGTCCTGCGATTCTGCCCATGACATTGGCGTTGTCTTCGTGCTCGACGCGTGTCCTGATTTCCAGCGCCGGGCTGTAGAAGTTCGCGACGTCGCCTGCGGCGTAGATGGACGGGTCGGTGCTGAGCAGAAATTCATCGACGACGATGCCATTGTCGACCGCAAGCCCGGCGGATCGAGCGAGCTCCGCTTCTGGCACCATGCCGATGCCCGCGACGACGGCATCAGCCGTGATTTCTTTTCTCCCGCTTGTCCGAACGCGAAGCTGACTCCCGGCCGCTTCAACCTGATCGACCGTCACACCACAAAGCAGGTTGACGCCCCTGTCGCGATAATAGGCGTTGAGAAATATGCTCAAAGCGCGCGGATACGCGCGCGCGCCGATGCCTTTCTCCGGGAAAATCATGGTGACCTTCTTGCCGTTCATGGCCAGTGCGGCTGCAATTTCCGACCCGATGAAACCGCCACCGATAACCACGAAGTGCGAATGATGCTCCGCCAGGGCGCGCAAGCGGTAGTAATCATCCAGGGTCTTGAAGTAGATCACGTTCGGATCGCCCACGGGTAGGCGCCGCGTCCGGCCGCCGGTTGCAAGCAGTAGCTTGTCATACGTGTACTCGCTTTCCTGGTTGTCCGTCACGACTTTCCGGGCGCGATCGATCGCTGCGGCGCGTCGATCTAGGTAGAGAACAGTTCCCGGCCCCGCGCTATTCCTCCAAACCGATTCGATTGTCTCGCCCTTCCATAAACCTTTCGAAAGCGGAGGGCGATCGTAGGGCGGGACCTTTTCGTCGCTGATGACCGCGATGGTTCCGAAGCGATCCATTTCCCGGATTCCCTGGATTGCCGAATCGGCCGTCATTCCGCCACCGATAATGACGTATTGGTGATGGCTCATCCGATTCTCCGAACATGTGCTCCACTATTAATCAGGCTTTGGAAAGCGAAGCACGATTGACCGACTTCCCGAGGCTTGCTAACGCGTTGGACTTGGTCGAGCACGCTCGAGCGTAATCGTTCGTCGCGCGCGTTCAATCCATCGCGCAAGAATACTGACATTGGAGGCGGCTGAATATCCGAATGGTTTGAGGCCGAGTGTAAGCATTTACCAATGCGTGGAGACTTGTCGCAAAGCCAATGACCATCCGTCGCGCCCCAAGAGAAACCGGATGCGCCCTTCCTCAGTCACGATCCACGTTCTGCCGAGTTGAAAGCCGGGCGGGGACAGGGAGAAAGATAGAGCGCTTGTCCGGGACGCAGGAGCCGTTTTCCGCCGCCAACCGGCTTGAACATGGCGATCGCGGCCACAATCTGCTCGTGCACCGGAACGCGAGATCTGCCGAGCGCGACAAGCCTGGTTCGGTTATTCCCGGTCCCAGTAAGGATCGGGGCCGAAGCGTTCCAGCAGGAAATCGATGAAGGCGCGCACTTTCGCCGGCAGGTGGCGGGTGGGCAGGTAAAAGGCGTACACGTGTTGCTCCACGGGGATGTACTCGGATAGCGCCGCGCGCAGGCGCCCGGCCTGGATATCCCGCCCGATGATAAAGGTGGGCAGCAGCGCCAGACCCAGCCCGCCCAGCACCGCCTGCGAGAGCGCTTCGTCGTCGTTGATGCGCAGCCGACCTGACACCGGCACGGCGATGTCGCCCTTCGGCCCGGTGAAGCGCCACAGGCCCTGCTCGCCGGAGTGCGTGTAGTCGAGGCAGTTGTGGCGTGCCAGGTCCTGCGGGATGCGCGGCACGCCGTGCCGCTCGATATACTCCGGCGTGGCGCACAGCTTGCGGCGCACCGGCGCGAGGCGCCGCGCGACCAAGTTTTGCGGCAGTTCGCGCGCGACGCGCACGACGAGGTCGTAGCCTTCCTCGGCCAAGTCGACGGCACGGTCGCCGATGGTCATGTCGATGTTCAGCTCTGGGTAGCGGCCGAGGAAATCCGCCAGCGCCGGCGCAACGTGCAGCGTGCCGAACGCCACCGAGGCGGCCACCTTGAGCACGCCGCGCGGTTGGGCGTGCAGGCTGCTCACCACCTGCTCGGCCTGGACCGCCTCATCTAGGATGCGGCTACAATGCTCGGCGAAGACCGCCCCCACCTCCGTCACGCTCAGGTGGCGCGTGCTACGGTTGAGCAGGCGCGCGCCAAGTGCCTTTTCCAGCCTGGCTACGGCCTTGCTCACCGCCGAGCGCGAGATGCCCAGGCGGCGTGCCGCGGCGGAGAAACTCCCGCTTTCGACGACGTGAGCATACATAGCCATCAGGTTCATGTCTTGCATGTCTGAATTGTAGCCAATCGGGCAACAGTCTTGTTCGCTTTCTGCCTCTTATCTACCGCAGCAAATTTCCCTATCATTCATTTGTCATCCCCGTCCCCTACGGCGGGTTTTTTTTTGTGAACAAGGTGATCCTCATGAGAAACGAAGAACTGCTGATTGCCGACCTGGACTATGCGCGGCTTGCCCATTTGGTAGCCCACAAGGCCTTAGCTGGGGAATTGAGTCGGGCTATTGTCATCCCGGCCGCACGGATGCCAGACAATGTGGTCAGGATGCATTCGCGCGTGACGTATGTCGACGAGCGTTCGGGCGAGCGCCGCGAGGTGGAACTGGTCTTTCCCGACGAAGCGGATCTGACCAGGGGCAAGGTGTCGGTGCTCGCGCCGGTCGGCTCCGCCCTGCTCGGACTGGAGGAGGGCCAGACCATTGAATGGCCTTTCCCGGACGGACACCTGCGCCGCCTACGCGTCGAGCGCACCGTCGCCCCGACGGTTTGACGCGCCGGCAAGGAGGAGGGCATGGATTTCCAAGGCACGATTCAACTCACCCGGCAGGACGCCAGACGCCTCCGGTTCATGGCCGAGGCACTGGCGGCGCACTCGCAGGGCATCCAGAAGCAGTTGCGCGTCCTGGACGGCCTGATCGGGTCCGCTCTCCTGCTGGAAGCAACTCAGACGCCGGCCAACGTGGTGACCATCGGCTCGCGCATCATCGTCGAGGATCTCAGTTCGGGCGAATTGAAGGAAATCGAGCTGGTCTTTCCGGAGGAATCCAACCCTCTGGCGTGGAAGCTGTCCGTCCTGTCGGTGATTGGCTGCGCCGTGCTCGGGCGCGCCGTGGGCGACCGAGTCGTGATGGAAACCGACAGGGGCAATCTGCAGCTGCGCATAGCGGCGCTGGTCTATCAGCCGGAAGCGCACCGGCTGTAAAGGCAGGGCGAAAGAAATGGGGCACTCGGAATTTCCCGTCGAACGCCTGGTGCAGTTGGCCTCCAGCCCGTTCCAGATCGGTTTCGCCCGCCAGGCCATGCGCGTCCTCTATCCTTCCGGCCTGATCGCCTTCGAGGCCACCCATGACGGCCTGCTGATGCAGGCGCAGAACGAGGATGCCCTGGCCAAGCCGGTGACGCTCCTGCTCGAACTCTATCATGACGATCTCGTGCTACTGCCACCACGTGTACGCTACCTATCGCTAGGCAACCGGCCCTACGAACCGATCATGCTGCTTCGCGTGCGAACCCCCCCACGGCATCGGGATGCCGTGCGTGACGACCTCGCTTCTCGCGAAGCCACTCTGGTGGAAGAGTTCGCCCGCCCCAGCGTGTGCGTGTTGCGCGCCAAGGCCCCCCTGCGCAATCTGCTTGGCTATAGCAAAACGTTGTCGAAGCTAAGCGATGGCACGGCGCTGCACTGGATCTGGCTGGACCGCTATGTGCCGATGGGAGATCCGCCCGGCGGCCAAGCGGCCTGAAAGTTCCGCACGGCAGCTTGCAAATATCCTTTTGTTCGCACCGATCAATGGGCGATCTGGACAACCTTCGCCCGTCGCGATATCCGGTGCCGGAACCCTCGGAAACTGAGTGTCGAATACCCGCAAGCGCGAAAACCTGATGAAACGCCTGCCGCTAGAATCTATTTGCGAGTTGGAAGTGGAGGTTACGCGGCGTCGTGCGGAGAACGCCCGGTTGAAGTTGGAGAAAGAGATCGTAGTTTGTGGTGAATCTCGGGCGGCCATCTTCGCGGTCTCCTTGGCCCTGCTGGCGGCGTCGGCGAAATTGGCGGCAGCCATCCAAATCTGTTGTCGCTATGAACTGTTCTCAAAGGACTTTATGATCAATTGCGTCGCGGTATAGCCGTTTCGAAAAAGGCCAGATCGAGGCTGAACTTCAATCGTTTCAGGCGCGAGTTCTACACTTCTTGCTCTATCGTTGGGTCACCCAACAGTTCTTCATCCGGCCAAAATGGCCTGGGCAGGTGCGCGAGCGCGTTGCTTATCCAGTCGATGTGTGCCTGCTCCTCGCAGGCGAATTCGGAAGCGAGCGCGCGCACGCCCGCATTGCGTGACTCGACTTGTATCCGCTCGAAATACGCCTTGGCCTGTTCTTGCGCGTGCAGGGCGATCTCCAGCGCCCCGCGCGGCGTCATCAACCTGTACACGAATGCACGCGCTTCGGCCACCGGCATGCCACTGTCGAGCCAAGCATACTCGGCTGGATCGATGACAGGAATCTCGATGCCCATGCTTCTCTTTGCAAGAGCAAAGGCACGCTGCGCCACGAAATCCGTCAGACGCAGGAAAAGGTCAGCCGCGGCGTCGTTGCCGTAATCAGCCATGAAGGTAGCGAATTCGCAGTAGCGCACCTCGGCCTCGTACTGTACCGCAAGCGCGTGGGCATACAGTGCGCCAAGCGCGGTAGTTCGCGCACTCGCGTCCGCTTTTGGCGCGGCTTCGCTTCGATCCTGAGCCGGAACGCTGCGAAGAGAAATGTGCTGTTCGTCGCGTTGAAGTGCCGCGTCCATGTGATCCTCCACCGAAATGCCATCTGCCGCGAAAATGGTTGCGACTACCCGTTGCGCGCCAGACATGTTCGACAGGCGCCCATCGGCGCGCTTGGCACGATTATTTGTCGCCAGCGCTGCATGGTTCCGGCAAGCGAGCAGATTCGCTTTGCGGACGCAAGCTCAACAAAATGTACTGATGCTTTTCCAGCTCCAGCCGGTCCAGACCTACCCGAATGCCGAACGAGCAACCCTGGCTATCCACCCCCGAGAAGGCGCGCGAAGGACCTGCGGGGGCCCGGAAAGTGGCATAGGTGAGGTTGTACCCGGATGTCCTGCGGTCGAGGGGCAATTCGGGAATCAGCTAAGTCACATGGCGCCCGACCAAAGCGTTCGGACTGATATGGAACAGGCGTGCCGCATCCGCCTTGCCGTAGCGAACGGTTCCCGACCGATCCAAGATAATGGCCGCAATCGCAATCCCGAGCCCGGCCGCTGAGCCGGGCTCGGGATACAGATGCGGGGGTCGTTGCGTTATCGTCTCATTGGAGGCTACGGCAAAGTCAAATACAAATTCTGTTGTCCTTTGAATTTGCCGACGGAGCATTTCATCATCTGCGTGCGCGGCTTGCATTCGTCCGAGAACCATCGTCTAAGAGTAAGGATGCCGCGCTCACTTGAATATCAGAAAGGTTTGATTATGGTTGTAGGTAATGTTGGATGCGAGAAAACGCGGCGTTCAAAGTGCGCGGCGAGGTTGTAAGATAGCCGCTCAACGGCCAAGAAAAGGAATCCGCTGCGTGAACGTGACTAACGCTGCAAGCGTCAATGCAGCAGATGCAACAGGCTGAAGTCGAGTTGCTGGGATCGGAGAATGATCCGGCGCATCTATACGATAACGCGCCGTGCGGCTATCACTCCTTCGACGCCGGCGGCGTCGTGATTCGCATGAACGATACCGAGCTCGGATGGCTGGGCTATTCCCGTGCCGATAAAGTGAGTAAGGTTCGTTTTCTCGGCTCTCGTATCCGCGCGACTCCGAGCCGACTACGAGTCGGCGTTTGCGAAACTGATGGCAACAGGGGCGCCGATCGATATCGAATCCAAGCTGACGCGAAAAGATAGTACCGCGTTGCCCGCGCATGTGAGCGCAGTGGCTGCCACGAATGTTACAGGGATGTTTCTTATGAGCAGAGCCCGCATCGTCGATATCACGCGACAAAAACGGATAGAGCGCAAGGCAACGCGCTACGCATCGCGGCTTCAGGCGCTGTCGCGCCGGCTGGTGGAAGTGCAGGATCATGAGCGCCGCTGGCTCGCCGGTGAACTGCACGATCGGATCGGCCAGAACCTAACCGCGTTGAATCTCAACCTCAATACCGTCAAGTGCGGACTGTCGTCCCAACAAGCCGAAATCGTCGGCGCGCGCATAGAGGATTGCTTGCGCTTGGTGAAAGAAACCGTCGAGACCACCTACGACCTGACAACCGAACTGCGGCCGGCGGTACTCGATGATTACGGACTCATCGCCACGCTACAGTGGTATGCGGAGCAGTTCACCCGGCGTAGCGGCGTTGTGGCCGTGGTGAAAGGCAACGATCCGGTGCCTCGGTTGGCGCAGACGGTGGAAACCATGCTGTTCCGCATTGTGCAGGAGGCCTGTACCAATATCGCCAAATTCGCCAAAGCTCGGTTAGCCACGATCACGGTGGCAACCGAACCCGAATGCGTCCGCGTGGAGATCGCCGATGACGGTTGTGGTTTCGACTCGAATGCCGATGTCCAGCCGGGCGATCATCACTCTTGGGGGCTACTTATCATGCGCGAGCGCGCCGAGATCGCTGGCGGGCGTCTGCGTATCGAATCCACGCCTGGCCGTGGCACTCGAATCACTGTTGAAATCAGGAGATAGATCATGGCGATTCAAGTTCTGCTGGTAGACGATCACGCCGTCGTGCGCGACGGCTTGCGCTTTCTGCTCGAGGCGCAGGGGGATATCAGCGTTGTCGGCAATGCCGCAAATGGGCGGGAAGCGGTACGCAAGGCCAGGGAGCTGAAACCGGACGTTGTCGTCATGGATATTGCGATGCCCGAGCTGAACGGCATCGAAGCAGCCCACCAGATTCATGAAACCTGTCCGGCGACTCGCATCCTCATCCTTTCCATGTACGCCGGCACCGAGCACGTGCGCCAGGCGCTTCGAGCGGGGGCGCAGGGTTATCTGCTGAAGAAATCGGCAGGAGCGGAGGTGGCCGATGCTGTGCGCATGGTCCATGCCGGAGGCAGCTACTTGAGTCCCGAGATTGCGGGTACCGTGATCACCGACTATATCGCCGATTCGCGCGCGACGAACCCTCTGGAGGCCCTGACGCACCGCGAGCGCCAGATTCTGCAGTTGATTGCAGAGGGCAAGTCTAGCGCGCAAGCCGCGACCTCGCTGTTTCTTTCGCGCAAGACCGTGGATACTTATCGCAGCCGTCTGATGCAGAAGCTCGGCATACACGATCTGCACGGACTGATCAAATTTGCCATTGAGCACGGCCTCACGACATTGGATTGAGGCTGGGATTTGTCGCACTCGACAAATCCCAGATGCCGGCGGCGGCGGGAAATATGACAAGTTGGAGTGCGGAGAAGTAAGTCCCGAATCGGGCCCATGGCGTGCGCGAAACCGGGCGTATCGCTACTCCGACAAAACCCAAGAGCCCATCATGGCCACTTCTGCTTCTCATGCTACCGGATGGCCGGGAATCCCTCCGTGCTGGACCTCGAGCGCGAAAAGCGGCGTCGGCACTTCGCCTAACGCGGCGAGCCGCGTATGGTTCACATTGAGCCACGGCATCCTCAACGAAGTGTACTATCCGCGGCTCGATCAGGCATGCACGCGCGACATGGGCCTGATCGTCACCGACGGCCGCGATTTCTTCTCGGAGGAGAAACGCCAGGCGAGGTCGGTCGCCACCCACCCCTACGACGGGGTTCCGCTTTACCGCCTGACCAATCTTTGCGACGCGGGTCGCTATCGCATCGAAAAAGAGATCATCGCCGATCCGCATCGCGATGCAGTGTTGCAGCGGATTCTCTTCAGCCCCACGTACGGCACACTCGACGATTACCATCTCTACGCGCTGCTCGCGCCGCATCTTGCGAATTGCGGCTGGGGCAACACCGCGTGGATCGGCGAATACAAGGGCGTGCCGATGCTTTTTGCGCAGCGCGAGAACTGCGCTTTGGCGCTCGCAAGCTCGGCTCCGTGGCTGAAACGCTCCGTGGGCTTCGTCGGTTACTCAGATGGCTGGCAGGATGTGAGGCGCAAGAAGACGATGACGGCCGAATATGCCCGGGCCGAGAACGGCAACGTCGCGTTGATCGGCGAAGTGGATGTGAAGTCATGCGCTGGCAGTTTCGTCCTCGCGCTCGGATTCGGCCAGAATCCTGCCGAGGCGGGACATCGCGCGCGATCGAGCCTGCTCGATGGCTTCGAACCGAGCCGTGCAGCCTACGTGCATGGCTGGCAAGCGTGGCAGAAACCGCTCCTTTCCCTGGACGACGAGCCGGTTGGCGGTTGCAATCTGTACCGCGTGAGCACGGCAGTGCTGCGCGTCCACGAATCGAAGCGGCTCCGAGGTGCATTGATCGCCAGTCTGTCCGTGCCGTGGGGATTTACCAAAGGCGACGAGGACCTTGACGGATACCATCTCGCTTGGCCGCGCGATCTCGTGGAATCGGCGGGCGCGCTGCTCGCCGCCGGAGCGCATGCCGAAATGCATCATGTTCTACGCTATTTGCAGGCGACGCAGGAAGCCGACGGGCATTGGGCACAGAACCTGTGGCTCGACGGCACGCCATACTGGAACGGCATACAGATGGACGAGACCGCGTTTCCGATTCTGCTCGTCGATCTCGCCCGCCGCGAAGCCGCGGTGCGCGCGGAAGAACTGAGCAGTCTGTGGCCGATGATGCGGTGCGCGGCCGACTTCCTCGTGCGCAATGGCCCGGTCACCCAACAGGACCGCTGGGAGGAAGACGCGGGCTATTCGCCTTTCACGCTTGCGGTCGTGATCGCCGCGTTCCTCGCCGCCGCGGAGCTTGCCGACATCATGAACGAAGCGGACATCGCCACTTATCTGCGCGAGACGGCGGACATCTACAATGACAGCATCGAGCGCTGGACCTACGTGAGCGGAACGGCGCTCGCCGAGCAGTGGGGCGTGCACGGCTATTACGTGCGCATCGCGCCGCCCGAGGAATGTTCTGCGGCTTCGCCGACTCAGAGATTTGTTCCGATAAAGAACCGGCCGCCCGGCGAATCCGAGGCGCCCGCCGCCCACATCGTCAGTCCGGATGCGCTCGCTTTGGTGCGCTTCGGCCTGCGCTCGCCGGATGACCCGCGCATGCGCGATACCGTGAAGGTGATCGACGCTCTGCTCAAGGTCGAAACGCCGTTCGGGCCGGGCTGGCATCGCTACAACGGCGACGGCTAGGGCGAGCACGACGATGGCGGCGCTTTCGATGGCTCAGGCCGCGGGCGGCTATGGCCGCTGCTCACCGGCGAGCGCGCGCACTACGAGCTCGCCGCGGGCCGGCGAGCGGAGGCCGAACGGCTGCTTCGTACGATGGCCTGTTTTGCGAACGACGGCGGCATGATTCCGGAACAAATCTGGGCCGCGCCCGATATTGCCGAACGCGAGCTTTTCTTCGGCAGACCGTCCGGCTCCGCAATGCCGCTCGTATGGGCGCATGCCGAGTACATCAAACTTGCGCGATCCTTGCATCACGGACGCGTTTTCGACATGCCGCCGCAAACGTTCGAGCGCTACGTAACGCAGAACACGATCTCGACACGTGCACTGTGGCGCTTCAATCACAAGTGCAGGACGATTGCTACCGGCAACACACTGCGCATCGAAACACTCGCGCCGGCAACGATCCATTGGAGCGGCGACGATTGGCGCACAGCTCAGGATACGAGCACGCGAAGCAGCGGTCTGTGCGTCCACTACGCGGATTTGCCGACGGCGGGTCTGCAATCGGGCACACGCGTGAAATTTACGTTCTATTGGCCTGAGCCTGCGCGCTGGGAAGGAGCGGATTTCGAGGTCGATACCGTATAGGCTTATTTTGAGCGGAAGCACGCCGGGATGGAGCAATCGCATTGCTGCGATGCGCGCTATCAACTCAGTGTAGAATACTTTTCTCCTCCGCAGCAAGGAGGTTGCGGCTGTTGGTGCCCACGAAGTTTGTACATGAGTGCGATAAAGCCGCTTTGGAAGCTTCTGCATGAGGGACTGCCGCCGCTCGCAGGCGCAGTGGCGGTCATTGTTGCCTTGCTCGCAGCCTATATCGACTGGATTACGTGGATCGATCTCAACGTGTCCGTCCTCTATGGTCTGCCGCTTGTCCTCTGCATAGCGACCCGCAATCGGCGCCTGCTGTGGGGCATGACGACATTCCTGCTGATTACGACGTTCGTGGTCTACTCGGTTCAAGTCCCGCCCGGCCGGTTTTCGCCGCTTGAGCCTTCTTTCGTCGATCGACTGCTCGCTGCCGCAGCAGTGTTGCTGACCGCATTCCTGGTTCATTGCAGAATGGCGGCGCTCGATACCATGGAAGCGCAACGCGAGGTGCTGAGACAACAGAACGAAGAGCTGGATCGCCGCCGTGGCGAAGCCGAAGAAGCGAGCCAGCGCAAGACCAGCCTGCTCGCCTCCGCCTCGCATGACCTGCGCACGCCCGTCTACGCGATCACTCTCATGGCCGAGACGATCCGCCAGGCTGCTGGGAACGCGTCGTTGGCCACGCAGATTCCGGATCTGGTCGAGCGCCTGCAGGCCAACGCGCTGTCTTTGGACCGTCTGATTTCGGATCTGCTCGATGTTACCCGCTTTGATTCAGGCCTTATCGCGTTGCAGGAGAGTACCTTCTCACTTGATGAACTGCTGGTCGAGGAGTGCAGCAATCTGCGTCCCCTGGCTCAGGCGCAGGCGTTGCGGCTGGAGATTGAATTGCCTGACCAGCCGATTTGGTTGCGGACCGATCGGGTCAAGCTGGCCCGAGTGCTTTCCAACCTGCTCGGAAATGCGATCAAATTCACTCAGAGCGGCAGTATCGCGGTGAGCGTGAGCGCGAAGTCGGAGCAGGTACTGATCCGCGTGTGCGACACCGGTGTCGGCATCGCGGCGGAGCATCTGGATCGTATTTTCGACGAGTTTGCGCAACTGACAAATGCGACCGGCGATCACGGTGAGGGATGGGGGCTCGGTCTCCCCATCTGCCGCCGTCTGGTCGAGGCGCTGGGCGGCGGAATCGCGGTCGAGAGCCAACCAGGACACGGGAGCATATTCACGACGTGCCTGCCCTCGCGCTGCCTCGCGCAGGGCCCCGGCACACCGGGTATACCGGCTGCTTTATAGGTGCTGCAAAATATGTGCGGCTCGTCGAAGGCCGAGTGCTCTGCGCTCCAGGTCCGGGCAAACGGCGTCGTTCCCTGGCCATGCAGTTCGATCACTGCAATGCTGTCCTCGAATGCAGGAGCGCCGACGCCGCTGGGTTAAGTAGCGTCGCGCTTTGCCGCGGCGATTGCCGGCACGCGGTTGCGGCCGGTCCCTGCGATAGCTCACCACGCATCGGCAAATGCCTACAGCCCACCTCAAACTTTCCGGATATTCGGCCGCCTTCAACGTCAATAGTCTTGGCCGATGGGTCGAACGCGCACGGCAGATGCTTGTCGAGCTGCTGCACGAAGCTCCCGCTGTGCCATTCGAGCGACGCGTGCGCGGTCGATCACACTGTTTCACCGTAAGGGTAAAGCAGATCGCGCAATAGATAGGGTGAAGCATCACGCGCCAGGCGTGAGGTGTCAGGGAGCATGAGATCTCAGTGTGAAAGCTCGCGCCCAATCGATGAACATCGGCTGGATTGCTGAACGATCCAGCATCTGGTAAGCGGAAAACTCATGGTTTCACCTCGGGTCGTAGCATTTGTCATGGCGGGCGGAGAAGGCAGGCGTCTGCGTCCGCTGACCGCCCATTGCCCGAAGCCTGCGCTGCCGGTTGGTGGCGCATATCGGCTGATCGATTTCGCCTTGAGCAATCTTTACAACTCGAAAGTACGCTCGATCTATGTACTCGCGCAGTATTGTCCCGAGCCACTACTGCTGCACATCGCGCACGCTTGGACGCCACACGGGGCGGAGACGGACGATTTCGTGCAGCCGTTACTTCCGACGTCGCACGACGCGCGCTCGACATACAGTGGCACGGCTGATTCGGTCTGGCGGAATCTGCACCTGGTCGACCGGCTGCAGCCCGACATCGTTGCCGTATTTGCCGCCGATCACATTTACCGCATGGACGTGCGGCAGATGATCGAATTTCATCGTGAACGCGACGCGGACGTGACAGTAGCGGCCGTCCGAGTTCCAGTCGAGCACGCGTCTCGGTTCGGCATCATTTCGACAGATGAACGTGGCCGCGTCTACGGCTTCGATGAGAAACCGCAGACCGCGAGATCGATGCCTGGCAATCCAGATCATGCGTACGCGTCGATGGGCAACTATCTGTTTCATCCCGGGGTGTTGCGCCGAGCACTCACCGAAGCCTCTGAACACGGCGAACACGATTTTGGCCGGCATGTACTGCCGCGTCTGATACAAGGACGAAGCCGGCTGTACGCTTACAATTTCAGCAACAACTACATTCCCGGCTTTCAGCCACATGAAGAGCGCGGCTATTGGCGCGATGTCGGTACGGTCGATGCGTACGCAGCCGCGCAGGATGATGTCACGGGACCTAGGCCGCGTTTCGATCTGCGTAATAGCGCGTGGCCGATTCGGCCATTAGAGATTGGCAGCGTTCGAACGGATGGCAAGCGCGGTGGCGGCGAAACGCCAAGGTCGAGGGTACCGAATGGGCGGATCTTGGACGGAGCACGAGCCGATTGAGTCGCGTATCGCAGTGCCCGCCTTGCGCACCTGCATAAGAACACGGGCGCTGCCGGATATTTCTTTCCGTTGGCCGTTTATCAGGATGAAGGTCCGGCAGCGTGCCAGCAATGAAATGATCGACACTAGGAGATGATGACATGACAGGCGCGACCCGCCTTATCCTGCGCCATTCGCTGGCGGCAATCGCGGCAGCTCTCGCCCTGACATGGGGCGTGAGCGCGCGGGCTTGCTGCGATACGCCCGATAGCCCTGCAGCGAGCACGGCCGGCTCGGCCCTCGATGTAGCCAACGTGAATCCGGACCTCGGCTGGGTCCAGAAAAAGGATGAAGCTGAGATCCGCAACGCATTGTGGAAAGCGGTCGCCGTGCGTAGGGCCGGTGGTGAAGCCCAAGATCTGGCTGCTGCCTACTCCGATGAAGCGCTCGTGTGCCTGCATCGCGCAGCACTAGGCGCGCTTTATGTCGGCTTGAACCTCACGGGAAAAACTGGAGTCTGCTGTGGCTGCAGCGGACAAGCCAATCGAAGCCGGTAATGTCGAAGGAGTTACACAGCCGGTCTCCGACCGTAACCGCGATGGACTGCACCCGCAGTTCGAAGCTTTGATGGCGAAGGAGCGGTACCAATCGAATGATGTCGCGGCAGGACGCGCCTATACCGGCGCGTATGTCGAGTACGTGCACTACGCCTAGCCGCTGTCTGAGGCTGCGCAAACCGGCGCAGTCGTGCACACAAGTGGCAACGCCGCGGCGCACGTCCACTGTAGATGACACAGAGCGACCCTTAAGCCTTTTGGAGACATGGATGGCAAAAGTACAGCGGACGTCGCCGGCACGCTGTTTCTGTAGTCTAAGACCGTACACACGTTTCGCGGCCGGCTCATGTAGAAGTGCAATGCCGACGGGTTCGCCAACCTGGCGAAGTTCGCGATCGCTCGCGGGTTAGTTCCTCCTTGACGGCCCGACGCGGCTACCATCAAGAATGTCTGACGCCCGCCGTCAAGGTTTGCCTATTCTTTCCTCTCTCGTGCCCGCGTAGTCTCAAGACTTACGGTTAGGGCGGCACAGGCCAAGGCGGTACATACACCCTGCGCTCGCATCGGGAGAACCTGACGCTGGAGAGCAGACACGTATGAGCCATCCAGTTTATTCGATCGCGGTAATCATGGAGCGGTGCGCGCTCGCCAACCGCTGGCAAGCGCAAACCTGGGAGGCCATCGGCATCGTCGCTGATCCCGCCGCCGCTCCCGCGGCGCCGCATCCCGGCGCAATGCAGCGGCAGGCAGCGGCGGCCTCGGACGGCCTCAGCGCCCAGTACCGGAAATTCTTCGACCCACAGATGGACGAGAATCTGCGCCGCGCGGCTTTGAGAAATTTGTTCAGCGACCCGCAGCTCAACGTCATGGATGGCCTGGACACCTATATCGACGACTACTCCAAACCCGATCTCATTCCAGAGTCGATGCTGCGGCAACTGAATCAGGCGAAGGCGTTGTCTCTGTTCGACGACGAGCAAAACACGGCCGAGGCCGCGGGCGATGAGCTCTTGGCCGTGCCCGCAGGAACCGCTGCTGCTTCGCTGGCAGACGCGGCGAACGCGACTGCATTGCCGCAGTCGGCCGTGGCAGGCACTTCCGCTCAAGGCACAATCGCCGTGACAGGTACCGCCGCTGCGCTGTCCGCGGAACGAATCTGAAGTGACTAGCCAGGAGATTTCGATAGCTTGCGCTGTACACCTGCGCTGGGGTAGCCCGCGCTTGCCTGGCTCCGCGAACAAATCATTATAAGAACGATGTCAGCAGACAAAACCATCATGCTGTGCGACTGTAACCGGACCATGGCGCTGGACGCCAAGGCGCTGGTCGGCGCATTGAAGCTCGGCTCGCCCATCACCATCCATACCGAACTATGCCGGCGCGAAGTCGGCGCGTTCAACGATGCCCTGCAAGGCGGCGATTGCCTGGTGGCCTGTACCCAGGAGGCGCCGCTGTTCGCTGAACTCGCACAGCGTTCCGGCGCCAATGTAGAGCTCAAGTTCGTCAATATCCGCGAGACGGCCGGCTGGTCGAAGGAATCCCGGCAAGCCACGCCCAAGATCGCCGCCCTGCTCGCCGCGGCGATGTTGCCCGAACCCGAGCCGGTGCCGGGCATCAGCTACCGCTCGGACGGCCAGTTGCTCATTATCGGCCCGGCTGATGCCGCAGTGCAGTGGGCCGAACGGCTCAAGAATCGGCTCGAAGTCAGTGTGCTCGTGACCAATGGCTTGGGTGCCGAGCTTCCGGCGGTGCGCAGCTACCCGGTCTGGTCGGGTAAGCTGAAGTCGCTCAGCGGCTATCTCGGCGCGTTCGAGATTGCTTGGGAGCAGACCAATCCAATCGACCTGGAAGTGTGCACGCGCTGCAACGCGTGCATCCAGGCCTGCCCCGAGCAGGCGATCGATTCCAGCTACCAGATCGATTTGACCAAATGCAAGTCGCATCGCGCCTGCGTCAAGGCCTGCGGCGCCATCGGCGCCATCGATTTCGACCGCGTAGAGCGCGCGCGCAGCGAGCGCTTCGATCTGGTGCTCGACCTGGGTGCCGAACCGGGCATTAAGCTGGCGGAGCCGCCGCAGGGCTATCTTGCTCCGGGGCGCGATCCGCTCGAGCAGGCTCTCGCTGCAGCAGAGCTGGCGCAACTGGTAGGCGAGTTCGAGAAGCCGAAATTCGTCGCCTATGACGCCAACATCTGTGCGCACAGCCGATCCGGCAAAACAGGCTGCAACAATTGCATCGATACTTGCTCGACCGGCGCGATTTCCGCCGACGGCGACGGCGTGAAGGTGGAGCCGCACCTGTGCATGGGCTGCGGCGGCTGCACCACCGTCTGCCCGTCCGGGGCGATGACGCATGTGTATCCGCGCGTTTCCGAACTGGGCAGGCGGCTCAAGACTTTGCTTGGCACCTACCACGCGGCGAGAGGGATGGATGCGTGCATCCTGTTTCACAATGCGGGGACGAGCCGCGATCTGATTGCGAAGCTTGGCCACCGCGCGTGGCCGGACAAGGCGGGCGGACTGCCGGCGCGGGTGATCCCGCTCGAGGTGCACAGCGTCGCCTCGCTGGGCGTGGATACGCTGCTCGGGGCGCTCGCCTACGGCGCGAGCCAGGTGGTGCTGCTTGCAAGCGAACAGGAAGCGGACGAATACGGCCCGGCCGTGGAAAAACAAATGCGCCATGCCCAGACCATAGTGAACGGGCTGGGCTATTCCGGCGTGCATTTCAAGCTGCATGTACTCGGCGACGCGGCCGCACTCGAGCGCGAGGTTTGGGCGCTCGCTCCGGCGCGCAGTGTTTCTACGCCGGCGACCTTCAACCTGAGCGCGGACAAACGCGGCACGCTGGAATTCGCGATCGAGCACCTATCGCGCCTCGCCCCCGCGCCGCGAAGCGAGATCGCGCTGGAACCCGGCGCGCCCTGGGGCCGGGTCGATGTCAACCGCGCATCCTGCACGATGTGCATGGCCTGCGTCGGCGCCTGCCCCGCATCGGCCCTGGTCGATGGGCGCGACCAACCCCTGCTCAAATTCATCGAACGCAATTGCGTGCAATGCGGCCTGTGCGTCTCGACGTGCCCGGAGAGCGCGGTCACGCTCACGCCGCGGCTGCTGCTTACGCCGCAGGCGAAAGCAGAACGCGTGCTCAACGAAGGCGTGCCGTTCGACTGCGTACGCTGCGGCAAGCCTTTCGGCAACAAGCAGTTGATCGACAACATGCTGGGCAAGCTCGGCAGCCACTCTATGTTCACCGGCGGCGGCCTGAAGCGGCTGCAGATGTGCGCTGATTGCCGCGTGGTGGACATGATGGAAGACAAGAGTGAACAGACGATCTTCGGCATCGAAGTATGAACGCCCAGCCGATATCCCAGGAACTCACTGCCGCCGTGTTGCAGGAAGACCGGGCGCGCGCCGATTTCTACGCTTTGATTTCGCGTCTGTTCTATGCTGGGCCGGATGCCGGTCTGCTCGCTGCCATAGCGAGTGCAGATGAAATCGTCGGCGAGGCCAAGAACGTTTCTCTGGCTCGAGCCTGGAAATCCCTGATCTCGGCTGCGGCGGCACTGGACGCGGAGGCGGCGCAGGAGGAGTACGACAGCGTATTCGTCGGCACCGGCAAAGCCGAAGTTACGCCTTATGCGTCCCACTATCTCGCGGAGTCCATGAAGGAAAACGTGCTGGTGTGGTTACGTACGGAACTCGCGGCGTTGGGTTTAGAGCGCGATCAGAGCGCGGCGGAATACGAAGACCACTTCTCCGGCCTGTGCGAAGTCATGCGTCATCTGATTGGCGCGGCTTCGAGCGGCGCGGCAGTGCAGAAACAAGAAACATTCTTTACGCGTTATCTCGTCCCCTGTTATTCGAGTTTTTGCGACGCGGTGACGGCTTCGCCCAATACTGATTTCTACAAATATGTGGGGCGATTCACCAAGGCATTTCTGGATGTGGAAAGCGAATCTTTCGAGATCGCCCAATAGCGTTGTCTTTTTGCAAGGAGCCTGGAATGAGCGAGAACACAGCCAAACGGAGCCGCAGGAATTTCCTGCTCGCGGTCGGCGCGGGCGGCGCTGTCGGCGCGGCCGCCATCGTGGCCGCAACCGTCCCGCAAGCGCCGCCGGCCGTGAGGGGCGATAACAAGAAGAAGACCAAGGGCTACCACGCCTCCGCGCACATCCGCAATTACTATAGAACCGCCAAGGTCTGAGGAGACGCCATGTTACTCACCCGGAAATCCGCAAGTGCACCCTCGGCGCAAAGCCGTCTCGCCCGAGGCCTCACCAGCATGCTGGGCAAAACCATCGACCGCCGCAGCTTTCTCAAGCGCTCCGGCGTCGCCGCAGGTGCGGGCGCGTTCGCGAGCCAGCTGCCGTTCAACCTGATCGGCAAGGCCCGGGCTGCCGGCGAAACCAAGGAAGAAGGCGGCAAAGTCGAAGTCAAGCGTACCGTATGCACGCACTGCGCGGTCGGCTGCGCCATCGACGCCGTGGTGCAGAACGGCGTATGGGTGCGGCAGGAGCCGGTATTCGATTCGCCGCTCAACCTGGGCGCGCATTGCGCCAAGGGCGCGTCGGTGCGCGAGCACGGCATGACCGAGAATTCGCACCGCCTCAAGTATCCGATGAAACTGGAGAACGGCAAGTACAAGCGCATCTCCTGGGAGCAGGCGATCAACGAGGTCGGCGACAAGCTGCTGGCGATCAGGAAGGAGAGCGGTCCGGACGCCACGTTCTGGGTCGGATCGAGCAAGCACAGCAACGAGCAGTCCTACCTGTTGTGCAAATGGGTGCGTCTATTCGGCACCAACAATACCGACCACCAGGCGCGCATCTGCCACTCGACCACGGTCGCCGGCGTCGCCAACACCTGGGGCTACGGCGCGATGACCAACTCTGTCAACGACTTGCAGAACGCCAAGGCGATTTGGTTCATGGGTTCGAACGCCGCCGAAGCGCACCCCGTGGCGATGCTGCACATCCTCCACGCCAAGGAGAACGGCACCAAGATCATTGTCGCCGACCCGCGTTTCACGCGTACCGCAGCGAAGGCCGACCATTTCGTGCGCATCCGCTCCGGCACTGACGTGGCAGTAATTTGGAGCGTCCTGTACCACGTATTCAAGAACGGCTGGGAAGACAAACAGTACATCCACGACCGCGTCTATGGCATGGACAAGGTCAGGGACGAGGTGATGAAGTGGACGCCCGAGCGGGCGAAAGAAGTCACCGGAATCTCGGAGGAGGATCTGTACAAGATTGCCGAGACCATGGCCAAGAACAAGCCCTCCAGCATCGTCTGGTGCATGGGGCAGACTCAGCACACGATCGGCAATGCCATGGTGCGCGCATTCTGCGTGTTCCAGCTCGCCCTGGGCAACATCGGCGTCATGGGCGGCGGTGCCAATATTTTCCGGGGCCACGACAACGTGCAGGGTGCGACCGACATCGGTCCGAACCCGGATTCGCTGCCGGGCTACTACGGCGTCGCTCCGGGTGCATTCACGCACTGGGCGCGGGTCTGGAACATCGATCTCGATTGGCTGAAGAAGCAGTACGCCTCCCCGGCGATGATGAACAAGCCAGGTATGACGGTGTCGCGCTGGATCGACGGCGTGATGGAGAAGAACGAGTTGATCGACCAGGATTCCAACCTGCGCGCGCTGGTCTTCTGGGGCCATGCGCCTAACAGCCAGTCTCGCGGCAAGGAAATGGTCGACGCGATGAAGCAGCTCGACTTGCTGGTGGTGATCGATCCCTATCCGTCGGCGACGGCGGCGATGGCGGCGATGGTGAGGAAGGATGGCGTTTATCTGCTGCCGGCGGCGACGCAGTTCGAGACCTCGGGCAGCGTCACCGCATCGAACCGCTCGCTGCAGTGGCGCGAGAAAGTGATCGAGCCGCTGTTCGAATCCAAGCCCGACCAGACCATCATGTACCTGTTAGCGAAGAAGTTCGGCTTCGCCGACCAGCTGGTCGGCAAGAAAGACGGCAAGCAGAACATCCAGGTGGTGAAGGACGAGCCGGTGATCGAGGACATCACGCGCGAATTCAATCGTGGCGCCTGGACCGTAGGCTACACCGGCCAGAGCCCGGAGCGTCTGAAGCTGCACATGAAGAACATGCACACCTTCGACGTGAAAACCCTGCGTGCCAAGGGCGGCCCTTGCGATGGGGAGTATTACGGCCTGCCCTGGCCGTGCTATGGCACGCCGGAAATGAAGCATCCGGGTTCGCCCAACTTGTACGACACCTCCAAGCATGTTATGGACGGGGGCGGAAATTTCCGCGCCAACTTCGGCGTGGAGAAGGACGGCGTCAACCTGCTCGCCGAAGACGGCTCGTATTCCAAAGGCGCGGAACTGACTACCGGCTATCCGGAGTTCGACCACGTGCTGCTGAAGAAGCTGGGCTGGTGGGACGACCTGACCGAAGAGGAAAAGAAGGAAGCCGAAGGCAAGAACTGGAAGACCGACCTCTCGGGCGGCATCCAGCGCGTGGTGATGAAAGTGCACGGCTGCCATTTCTGGGGCAACGCCAAGGCGCGCGCCGTGGTGTGGAATTTCCCCGACGGCGTGCCACTGCACCGCGAGCCGCTGTATTCGCCGCGCCCGGATCTGATCGAGAAGTATCCAACCCACGACGACAAGAAGGTCTTCTGGCGGCTGCCGACGCTGTTCAAGTCGGTGCAGGAGAAGAACAAGTATATCTCCAAGGATTTCCCGCTGATCATGACCAGTGGCCGCCTGGTCGAATACGAAGGCGGAGGCGAGGAGACGCGCTCCAACGCCTGGCTGGCCGAACTGCAGCAGAACATGTTCGTCGAGATCAATCCTAAGTCGGCCAACGATCGCGGTATCCGCAACAACGACTACGTCTGGGTGAAGACGCCGACAGGCGCTCAGCTCAAGGTCATGGCGCAGGTCACCGAACGCGTCGGTCCGGACACGGTGTTCCTGCCGTTCTGCTTCTCCGGCTGGTGGATGGGCAAGGACATGCTCGACTACTATCCGGGGGGCGCGGCGCCAATCGTGCGCGGTGAGGCGGCCAATACCGCCACCACCTACGGCTACGATTCGGTGACCATGATGCAGGAAACCAAGACCACCCTGTGTCAGATCGAAAAATTTCAAGCATAAGAGGACACCATCATGGCCCGCATGAAATTCCTTTGTGACGCCGAGCGTTGCATCGAATGCAACGGTTGCGTGACTGCCTGCAAGCAGGAGAACGAGGTGCCCTGGGGCGTGAACCGCCGCCGCGTGGTCACGCTCAACGACGGCGTGCCGGGGGAGAAATCGATCTCGGTCGCCTGCATGCACTGCTCGGACGCGCCGTGCATGGCGGTGTGCCCGGTGGACTGTTTCTACCACACCGAGGAAGGTCTGGTGCTGCACGACAAGGACCTATGCATCGGTTGCGGCTACTGTTTCTATGCCTGTCCGTTCGGCGCGCCGCAGTTTCCGCAGGCGGGCGCCTTCGGCATGCGCGGCAAGATGGACAAGTGCACCTTCTGCGCCGGCGGCCCGGAGAAGGACAACTCCAAGGAAGAGTTCGCCAAGTACGGCTCCAACCGCCTGGCGCAGGGCAAGCTGCCCGCTTGCGCCGAGATGTGCTCGACCAAGGCGCTCCTGGGCGGCGACGGCGACGTCATCGCCGACATTTTCCGCAACCGCGCGCTGAAGCGCGGCAAGGGGTCGGAAGTGTGGGGCTGGGGCACGGCCTATGGCAAACCCGACCATCCGCAGCAGCAGGCCCCGAAAGGAGCGAAATCATGATCAGCGCATGCAGGTTCGTAATCGGCATTGCCGCTCTTGTCGTCACGGCCGGGTTGGCGGGCTGCGGCGAGCAAGAGCAGGTGGTCGTGTATCACCAAGGCAAGTACCAGGGCAAGCCTGACACGAAGCCCTGGGAGAACGACCCCGCGGTCAGCGTTTACACCACCTCCAAATGGAAGGCGGGCGACAAGAGCGGCTGGGAGACCGCGCTCAAGTCGCGCACCGAGAACCAGAACGAATACACGCGCGCCGAATAGGGAGGAATCATGCGAGCAATATTTTCAGACGTGCGCTATTTTCTCCTGGGACTGATGCTGTTGCTGCCCTTGTTCGGCGGCACTGCCTGGGCCCAGGCACAGGGGGAAACCCAGGCGCAACGCCAGCAGGTGCAACCCGGCAATAACGCACCGGTGTGGCGCGACGTGCGCTCCGGCAAGGAGGGAATCACTACGGTTCAGGGGCGCGAGACCGGCGTTCTGATCCAGGCCGCGGGCGAGACTTGGCGCAAGCTCCGGAACGGCCCGATTACCCTGTACGGCGGTTGGCTGGTGGTGCTGGTGCTGATCGCTATTGGCGTATTCTACAAACTGCGCGGGCCAATCGGTTTGCACAGCCCGCCCACCGGCAAGATGATCGAGCGCTTCTCCAGCTTCGAGCGCATGGCGCACTGGACCATGGCGATCAGCTTTTGTATTCTTGCCCTCAGCGGCCTCGCCATGCTGTTCGGGAAGTTCGTGCTCCTGCCCCTAATCGGCCACACGCTGTTCAGTTGGCTGGCGGAGTTGGGGAAATTCCTGCATAACTTCACCGGCCCGATATTCATGTTCAGCATCGTTGTGTCTTTGGTCGCGTTCATTCGCGACAATATTCCGCGCGCCTACGATCTCACTTGGCTGGTCAAGGGCGGTGGCGTGTTGTCCGGGGAAGCGGTGCCCTCGGGCCGCTTCAACGCCGGGGAGAAAATCTGGTTCTGGGGCGGTGTGATCGGCCTGGGCATAGTGTCCTGCGCGAGTGGCCTGGTACTCGATTTCCCCAACTTCGATCAGACGCGAGCGCTGATGATGCTCGCCAACATCGTGCATGTCATCGCGGCGCTCCTGTTCATCGCATTCTCGTTCACCCACATCTATCTCGGCACCGTCGGCACGACCGGCGCCTACGAGGGGATGCGCAAAGGCTACGTGGACGAGACCTGGGCGCGCGAGCATGCGCAATTCTGGTACGAAGACGTCAAAGCCGGCAGGAGAGAGCTGCCGTCCGGCGCGCCCGCTCCTGCGTCCGCGCAGCCGCAAGTCCAACATTAATCGGGAGACAGAAATGAGAACCGGAAAATTGCTTGTAGCCGGGGTGCTGGCGTTTGTATTGAGCGCAGGGCTGGCGCAGGCCAAGATACCCGTTACGCCCATGGACGATGCGGCCAAAGCCAAGGCTGAAGAAACCAAAGAAAAGGCCGCCAAAGCCGCAAAAAAAGCGGCCGAGGAGCTGGCGAAGGCGCAGGACCGGGTGGTTGAGCGCTACAAGAAGAGTCAGGTCAAGGACGGCAAGCCTGCGCCTGCGGCCAAGGGCGCCAAGAGCGCCGCGGCATCGACCAAGAAATAGTCCGATCACGCAATCGGCCAAGGGGCGCTGCGTCGCCCCCGGGCGGCGCACCCAGCAGCTAGGCGGCCGCGTCCGGCGCGGTGGCGCGCTTACGGGAGTTGGCACGGTGAGCTCGAAACCCGCCGGAAAGGACACTGCGCCGTCGTCTCGACTGGTCGCGGCAATTGAACAGGAAGGTACATATGGAACCAAGGATCGATTACGGAAATGCCGCCCCGGATGCCGTCGCGGCGATGCTCGCGCTGGAAACCTGCGTGAGGCGGTCGGGGCTCGATCCCGCCCTGCTGGAACTGGTGAAGACACGCGCTTCCCAGCTCAACGGCTGCGCGTACTGCATCGACATGCATACCAAGGACGCGCGGGCAAGGGGCGAGAGCGAGCAACGTTTATATGGCCTCGCCGCATGGCAGGAGACGCCGTTCTATTCGGAGCGCGAACGGGCCGCGCTCGAATGGACGGAAGCGGTAACTCAGGTGTTCGACGGCCACGTGACCGATGATGTGTTCGAGTCCGTGCACCGACACTTCAGCGACAAGGAACTGGTGGATCTCACGCTGGCGATCATCGCCATCAATGGCTGGAACCGCCTGGCGATTGCCTTCAGGACGGTTCCTGGTACTTACCAGCCGGCGCCGCGCTGACTGACCGACGACTCGCCCGCACGCGGAGACATGCCGCGGACCGGTCACGGTGCATGGTGCAGTTCCGGGCATCGGCGACCGTGGCGCTTTAATTGCGCGATGCCGTCGCCGTTGCCGGAACTGGGTGGCGGCGGATGTGCCGCAGCGCGATCCGAGGGCACACGGATTCTGCAGGGGCCGGCAAATTGGCTAACCGAGGAGAAACCGGATGGATATGATTGATCCTGATCCCGCCGAGACCCAGGAATGGCTCGACGCGATCGAATCGGTGCGGACGACGGAAGGCACGGAGCGGGCGGCCTACCTGCTCGATCAGGTGCTCGCCAAGGCACGTCGCCTGGGTGCTCGCCCTCTCGTCGGCGTAACCACGGCGTATGTGAATACCATCCCGTCCGACCAGGAGGAGCGTTCACCCGGCAACCAGGAGCTGGAGCACCGAATTCGCTCTTACGTCCGCTGGAACGCGCTCGCCATGGTGATCCACGCCAACCGGTACAGCTCGGAGTTGGGCGGCCACATCGCGAGCTTCGCATCGTCCGCGACCCTGTACGACGTCGGCTTCAATCACTTCTTTCACGCGTGCACCGCGCAGAATGGTGGAGATTTGGTCTATTTCCAGGGGCACTCGGCGCCCGGCTTCTACGCCCGCGCCTTTCTCGAAGGCCGTCTCTCCGAAGATCAGTTGCGCAAGTTTCGCCAAGAGGTCGACGGTGGCGGACTGTCTTCCTACCCGCACCCCTGGCTGATGCCGGACTTCTGGCAGTTTTCCACGGTGTCGATGGGGCTGGGACCGATCCAGGCGATCTACCAGGCCCGTTTCATGAAGTACCTCCATCACCGCGGGCTGATCAACGCCGATGGCCGCAAGGTGTGGTCGTTCCTGGGTGACGGTGAGATGGACGAGCCGGAGTCTCTTGGCGCGATCTCTCTGGCGGCGCGCGAGTCTCTGGACAACTTGATCTTCGTGGTGAACTGCAACCTGCAGCGCCTCGACGGCCCGGTCCGCGGCAACGGCAAGATCATCCAGGAACTCGAGGGGGTGTTTCACGGGGCCGGCTGGAATGTGATCAAGGTGATCTGGGGATCCTACTGGGATTCGCTAATCGCCAAGGATACGAAGGGCCTCCTGCTGAAGCGCATGGAAGAGGCCGTGGACGGCGACTACCAGAACTACAAGGCGAATGATGGTGGCTACGTGCGCAAGCATTTCTTCGGCAAGTATCCGGAACTGCTCGATATGGTCGCCGACCTGACGGACGAAGACCTGTGGCGGCTGAACCGGGGCGGCCACGATCCCCACAAGGTCTATGCGGCCTATGCGGCGGCGGCCAAGCACGAGGGGCAGCCAACGGTGATTCTGGCGAAGACCGTCAAGGGCTACGGCATGGGCGCCGCGGGAGAGGCGCAGAACATCACTCATCAGCAGAAGAAGATGGCCGAGCCAGCGCTCAAGGTGTTCCGCGACCGCTTCAAGATTCCCATCCCGGACGATGCGATCGGCGACGTGCCGTTCTACAAGCCGTCCGAAGGCAGCCCGGAAATGCAATACCTCAAGCAACGCGTCGAAGCCATGGGAGGATCGCTTCCGGCGCGGCGGGGCAGGGCCGCGCCGCTCGACGTGCCTGATTTGAGCGCGTTCGAGAACGTCCTCAACGGAAGCGGCGAGCGCGGAATGTCGACGACCATGGCGTTCATGCGCATACTTTCGACGCTGCTCAAGGACAAGAACATCGGCAAGCGGGTGGTTCCCATCGTGCCCGACGAGGCGCGCACCTTCGGCATGGAGGGCCTGTTCCGTCAGATTGGCATTTATTCACTGAGCGGGCAGCGCTACGAGCCGCAGGACGCCGGCCAATTGACCTACTACCGCGAGGACAGGCAGGGCCAGATCCTGCAGGAAGGCATCACCGAGGCGGGCGCGTTCTGCTCGTGGATCGCTGCGGCCACGGCGTACAGCACCCATGGCCTGAGCCTGATCCCGTTCTTCAGCTACTACTCCATGTTCGGCTTCCACCGCTTCGGCGACCTGGCCTGGGCCGCGGGCGACATGTGCTGCCGCGGCTTCCTCATGGGCGGGACGGCAGGCCGCACCACGCTGGCAGGCGAGGGACTGCAGCACCAGGACGGCCACAGCCATGTGTTGATGTCCGCGATCCCTAACTGCGTCGCCTACGATCCGACCTTTGCCTACGAGCTCGCGGTCATCATTCAGGATGGGCTGCGCCGCATGTACCGCGAGCAGGAGGACGTGTTCTATTACATCACGATGATGAACGAAAACTACCCGCAGCCGCCGCTGCCCAAAGGGAGCGAGGAGGGAATACTGAAGGGAATGTATCTACTGTCGGAAGCACAAGCCGGACAGGGCGATAAGGCGAAGCGCGTGCAGTTGTTCGGCAGCGGCACCATCTTGCGCGAAGTCATGGCCGCGACCGAGCTGTTGCGAGCGGATTTCGGAGTCTCGGCGGACGTGTGGAGCGTCACCAGCTTTACCGAGTTGCGCCGGGAAGGCTTGGACTGCCAGCGCTGGAATCGACTGCATCCCGGCCAGGCGCCGCGGATGAGCTACGTGGCAAAATCCCTCTCAGGCCGGCCCGGCCCCGTCGTGGCGGCGACCGACTACATGAAGATCTACGCCGACCAGATCCGCGCCTTCGTGCGCGGGCGCTATGTGGTGCTGGGCACCGACGGCTTCGGGCGCTCCGACACGCGCAAGCAGTTGCGCAAATTCTTCGAAGTGGATCGCTATCACGTCGCGGTGGCCGCCTTGAGCGCGCTGGTCGAGGAGGGGCATCTCCCCGCCGCAACCGTCGTGGATGCGATCGGCAGATACGGTGTCGATACGGAAAAGCCAAACCCTGCACGAACCTGAGCGTGGCACGGCAGGAGCCCTTCGATGAGTATCCGAGCGCACGCAATGCGGCATGACGTCCGGTCATGACGGATACAGGAGATGACCATGTTGCACAACCGTTTCAACACCTTGCGGGAATTCACAATGGCGTCCGGCAAAACCGGGAAGCTCCATTCGCTGCCCGCGCTGGAACAGACCGGGGCCGGGGCAATATCGCGCCTTCCGATTTGCATTCGCATTGTGCTCGAGTCCGTGCTGCGCCATTGCGATGGCGGGCGCATCACGGAACAGCACGTGATGCAGCTCGCCAACTGGCGCCCGGATGCGGCGCGCACCGACGAAATCCCATTCGTGGTGGCGCGCATCCTGCTGCAGGACTTCACCGGCGTGCCGCTGCTCGTCGACCTCGCGGCCATGCGCGGCGCGGCCGCGCGGCTCGGCAAGTCTCCGAGCATCGTCGAGCCGCTGGTGCCGGTACACCTGGTGGTGGACCATTCGGTGCAGGTCGATCGTTACAATTCGCCGGACGCATTCAGGTTCAATCTTGAGTTCGAATTTCGGCGCAACGCCGAACGTTACCGGTTCCTGAAATGGGGCAAGCAGGCATTCGACGCTTTCAACGTGGTGCCGCCGGGCATTGGCATCGTTCACCAGATTAATCTGGAATACTTGGCCCGCGGCGTGTGGCAGCGCGATGGCTTGTACTATCCCGACACCTTGGTGGGGACCGACTCGCATACCACCATGATCAACGGTATCGGCGTAGTGGGGTGGGGCGTGGGGGGCATAGAGGCCGAGGCCGCCATGCTCGGCCAGCCCCTATACCTGCTCACCCCGGATGTGGTCGGTGTGCATCTTACCCGCAGACTCGACGAAGGCGTTACCGCGACCGACCTGGTGCTCACGCTCACCGAGATGCTGCGCGGGGCGAAAGTGGTTGGCAAATTCGTCGAATTCTTCGGCGCCGGCCTCGCGTCGCTGTCGGTGCCCGATCGGGCGACCATCGGCAACATGGCGCCCGAGTACGGCGCCACGATCGGCTTTTTTCCCCCGGACGATGCCGCCGTGGATTATCTGACTATGACAGGCCGCACCGAGGACGAGGTCGATGCGTTCCGATCCTACTTTAAGGCACAGGGAATGTACGGGGCGAGGCAGACCGGCGACATCGATTACACCACCACGCTCGAACTGGACCTCGCGACGATCCGGCCTTCGGTAGCCGGCCCCAGACGGCCGCAGGACCGCATAGAGCTGCGGCAACTGCAGGCGAGGTTCGCTGAGTTGTTCGTCACGGCGGCGGAGAAAGGCGGTTTCGGTAAGCCGGCACACGATCTCGCTCGGCGCTACCCCACGGCGCCAACAGGGGCGGGCGGCGATGTCGCCGCGCCGCTCAGCGGCGGCGGCGACCAGAAGGGCGGGCCACAGGTGATGGCCCGTAATGAAATGGAAATGATGGACAATCGTCCCACTCCCAATATGGTCTACGGCTCGACCAGCGGGGGTACGCGCGGCTGCGTCGACCTTGGCCACGGCGACGTCCTGATCGCCGCCATTACCTCGTGCACCAACACCTCCAACCCAGGCGTGCTGCTCGCCGCCGGCCTGCTCGCCAAGAAAGCGGTCGACAGGGGGCTCTCGGTCCAGCCGCACGTCAAGACTTCGCTCGCCCCGGGCTCACGCGTGGTGACCGAGTATCTGCGCAACGCCGGTCTGCTGTCTTACCTCGAACAGCTGGGTTTCGGGCTCGTGGCCTACGGCTGCACCACTTGCATCGGCAACAGCGGCCCGCTCGATCCGCGCCTGGAAGAGGTAGTCGTCCGCAACGACCTGATCTGCGCGGCGGTGCTCTCCGGCAATCGCAATTTCGAAGCGCGCATTCACGGCAACATCAAATCCAACTTCCTCATGAGTCCGCCGCTGGTGGTGGCCTTCGCCATTGCCGGGCGCATCAACGCGGATCTCAGCCGGGAGCCTCTGGGCCAGGATAAGGATGGCCGGCAGGTCTATCTGAGCGACGTCTGGCCCACACAGGCGGAAATCGCGGCGGTACTGAGGTACGCCACCGATCCGCAGACCTACCGCCGCCTGTATACGGGCTTTGCCGAGGACAATCCGCTGTGGAATGCCATCCCGGCTCCCACTGACGCGCTCTACGCTTGGGAGAAGTCCACCTATATCGCCGAGCCGCCTTTCTTGGAGGGCTTCGGCATGACCCCGCCTCGCATCCGCAACATCATCGGCGCACGCGCTCTGGGCATCTTCGGCGATTCGGTAACCACCGATCACATCAGTCCCGCCGGCTCGATCACGGATACGTCGCCTGCCGGCCGGTATCTGCAGTCTCAAGGTGTCGCGACGCGGGATTTCAACAGCTATGGCTCGCGGCGTGGCAATCACGAGGTGATGATGCGCGGCACGTTCGCCAACGTGCGCATCAAGAACCTCATGGTCCCGCCGAAGGCGGGCGGCTCGCGCGTGGAGGGCGGCGTCACGCTCCATCAACCGGGCGGCGAACCGATGTCGATCTACGATGCCGCAATGAAATATCGCGCGGACGACGTACCCTCCGTCGTGTTCGCGGGCGAAGAATACGGCAGCGGGTCCTCCCGCGATTGGGCCGCCAAGGGCACGCAGCTGCTCGGTGTGCGAGCCGTGATCGCCCGGAGCTTCGAGCGCATCCACCGCTCGAACCTGGTCGGCATGAGCGTGCTGCCGCTGCAGTTCAAGGGGGCCGGCAGCGTGGACTCGCTCGGCATTAAAGGTGATGAAATCTTCGACATCCTCGGGATCGACGGAGAAATTATACCGCGGCAGGACGTGACCCTCACCATCAAGCGCAAGGACGGGACCGAGCAGGAGGTCGAACTGCTGCTGCGGATCGACACGCCGATCGAAGTAGACTACTACATTCACGGCGGCATCCTGCCCTATGTGCTGCGCACGCTCGTCGCGGTTTGAACGCAAGGCCTTCAGTCAACCCGGGTGTTGATTTTTATCGGATGCTGGGCCGATGTTTCATCGAGTGTTGAGCCACCCGATCCCAAGCTCAATCGCGGCTCAGGTTATGGATATTCTTTTGAAATGTCGAAATGGCCCATGAGTTAGCGAAGCATTAGGGTAAATATCGCTTCATTTTGTAGTTATTGTTTACGTATCGACATGCAACGTGAAGCGATGGAATACGATGTGGTGATCGTCGGCGGCGGACCCTCGGGCCTGGCCTCGGCCATCCGCCTGAAGCAGCTCACCGCCGAAAAAGGCCGCGAGATCAACGTCTGCCTGATCGAGAAAGGCTCCGAGATCGGCGCCCACATCCTCTCCGGCGCGGTGCTTGAACCGCGCGCTCTGGACGAACTCCTCCCCGACTGGAAAGCCCTGGGCGCGCCGCTCAATACGCCCGCCGGGGAAGACCGCTTCCTGTTTCTTACCGAACGCAAGGCGTTCAGGCTGCCGACGCCGCCGCAAATGAACAATCACGGCAATTACATCATCAGCCTCGGCCACCTGTGCCGCTGGCTGGGGCAGCAGGCCGAAGGGCTGGGCGTCGAAATCTATCCCGGTTTCGCCGCGGCCGAAGTGCTCTATCACGAAGACGGCTCGGTCAGAGGCGTAGCCACCGGCGACCTCGGCATAGGCCGCGACGGCCAGCGCACCGAGAGATACCAACCTGGCATGGAACTGCACGCAAAACAGACGATATTCGCCGAAGGCTGCCGCGGCTCGCTCACCAAGACGCTGATGCAGAAATTCAAGCTGTGCGAGGGCGTCGATCCGCAAACCTACGGTATCGGCATCAAGGAGTTGTGGGAAGTGAAGCCTGAGCGCCATCAGGCGGGCCTGATCATCCACACCACGGGCTGGCCCATGGACCGGCGCACCTATGGCGGCTCGTTCCTCTATCATCTGGAGAACAACCAGGTGGCGGTCGGTTTCGTCATCGGCCTGGATTACGAAAATCCTTGGATCAGTCCGTTCGACGAATTCCAGCGCTTCAAGACGCACCCGGCGATCCGCGGCTTTTTCGAAGACGGCCGGCGCATTTCCTATGGTGCGCGCGCGACCATCGAGGGTGGATTCCAGTCGCTACCCAAGCTCAGCTTCCCCGGTGGCATGCTTGTTGGCGATACCGCCGGGTTCCTCAATGTGCCCAAGCTCAAGGGTATTCACACCGCGATGAAATCGGGCATGACCGCGGCCGAAGCCGTGTACGCCACGCTGGCGCAGGCGGGCACGCAAGAGGTGAAAAGCTACGCGGAAACAGTGCGCGGAACCTGGATCTGGGACGAGTTGTACCAGGTTCGCAACATCCGTCCGTCGTTTCGCTGGGGCTTCTGGGGCGGCCTCGCGTATTCGGCGCTCGACACGTTCGTACTCCAGGGCAAGGCGCCCTGGACGCTGCACAACCACGACGACTACAGCGCGCTGAAAAAAGCCGCGGACTGCCAGCCGATCGAATACCCCAAGCCCGATGGCAAGGTTACTTTCGACAAGCTCGGCTCTTTGTTTATATCCAACGTCAACCACGAGGAGAATCAGCGCTGCCACCTGACGCTCAAGGATACCTCGGTTCCGGTAAACATCAACTTGGCGCTGTATGCCGGGCCGGAGCAGCGCTATTGCCCGGCCGGGGTGTACGAATTCGTCAAGAGCGACGATGGCGGCGACCGGCTGCAGATCAACGCGGCGAACTGCGTGCACTGCAAGGCCTGCGACATCAAGGATCCAACGCAAAACATCACTTGGGTCGTGCCTGAGGGCGGCGGTGGGCCGAACTATCCGAACATGTAAGTCGGCCAAATGACCGGCGGCGCCTGCGACCCATTAGCGCGCCGATATCGTTCTCGAACAATTCATTACAGCGTGGATCGCCTATACGGCGCACCTGCCGGCATCACGCCAGCGCGACGCGTCGCATGACCAGCGGGATCCTAACCCCACTTCTAACAGACTGTGATCACTCGCCCGCGTGCCGCGCGCGCGGGCGATAAGAGCCGGGAACCGTGCGAAAAGCGATGTTGAGGCGATTCGCGCCGTTGATCGCGACGATCGCTAGCGTCAGGTTCACCAATTCCTCCTCGCTGAACTGAGCATGTGCCGCATCATAGACTTCGTCGGGCACATGGCCCTCCGTTACGAGCGTGAGGGCCTCGGTCCAGGCAAGGGCGGCGCGCTCACGCTCACTGTAGAAGGGCGACTCACGCCAGGCATCAAGCAGATAAAGCCGCTGTTCACTCTCGCCGTCGGCTCTCAGCTCCTTGGTATGCATGTCAATACAATGGGCGCAACCGTTGATCTGGGAAGCCCGCAGCTTCACCAGTTCGAGGAGCGTTTGTTCAAGCCCACATTTGTGCACAAAGGCGTGCAGGTCCGCCATCGCCTTGGCGCCTGGCGGCGAGGCTTTCCTGAAATCCATTCGAGCTTTCATGACGATCCCCTTTTTGAAATGGGTTTCAACCCGACCTAACCGCGAACAGTTGCTGGGCATCGGCGCGCTTCATTGAGGATTGAAGTATGTTGAATTGGCCTTTCGCGCGCAACTCTTCGGCAATCTGCCGCGTCACAGACATGGCTACGAGCGAAGGTCCGGAAGCTGTGCTGACGCGGGCGACACCCAATCGTTGGAGCTGAGAGACGTCGGGCATGCCGGCCCGCCCAACAACGTTGATCGGGGCCTTCAGTGTCGTCACAAGGTCAGCAATGACATTAAGGTCGATCAAGCCGAACGGAAAAATACAATCGGCCCCGGCTGCCAGATAGGCCTTGCTCCGGTGCACAGTTTCGGCAAAGCGGGTCTCATCGTCGCCGATCTGCTTAAGATACAGATCGATTCGCGCATTGATGACCAACGGTACCCCCTCTTGCGTTGCGGCTTCTCGGGCGGCGCGAATGCGAGCGACAGCATCGGAAACAGGACGGATTGGCTCCTGGGCGTGTGTGCCATCTTCCAGATTGATCCCCACCGCGCCGGCCCGAATGATGTCCACCACGTTCCTTGCCAGGTGGTCTGGGGTTTCCCCGTAACCGCCCTCGATGTCGGCTGTCACCGGTACACGAACCGCTCGCGTAATCCGCGCCGTGGCCGCCACTACCTCGTTCCACGGCGCCTCACCCCCATCCGGAAAGCCAAGCGCCCATGCGACACCCCCGCTGCTCGTTGCGATCGCATCGAAGCCGGCGGCCTCGAAGAGGCGGGCACTCATAGCATCCCATGCGTTAGGGAGCAGTAGAAGTTCCGACCCCCGATGCATATTGCGAAAAGTTTCCGCAAGCTGTTTTTGCTCGTCTTTCGTCATTTCATCTTATCCCGTATGCAATGTTCAACCGCGATTTCACAGTACTACGATGGACCTGATGATTCGCGACCAGCGCGGCTGCCTTGCTCCCAACGATAGGAAGATCCATTCGACGGCGCCAATCGAAGCGGCTCTAAGTACGTTCGAAAGGGTATCATAACGCAATATATATTTATGCTGCTCATAGCTGTTCATATCTGATCTCAAGTCTGAGCCGACTCAGTGCGGATCCGGCGCGCAAGGCGCGAAATCGTCGGAGGCGTTGCCGTATTTGCGCCCGTTGTCACTACCTCGGTTCCGCTGTGATCGGCCTCCCGTGCATGAGGAATTTGGAGGCATACAAGATCTATTATGTGCCGCTGAAATTCGGCACGTTGCTGGTTTTTCGGCATGCTGGTCATTGCACTCATGGTTTTGGCCATGCGGCAGGTTTCCACTGACGTGCATTGGTATCGGGTGGAGAAGTATGTTCGCGTCTCCTTCTGGGGGCTGAACATCGGTCTAACACCGATGATCATGTTGAGCTTGTTCCCGGGCGGCGTGCTGCAACTCGTAGATGTCCTGGAACACGGCTACTGGCATGCCAGAAGTATGGAATACCTGAGCCGAAACAGCGCACGCATGATCGAATGGCTGCGCATGCCGGGAGACATCGTCTTCATCCTCTTTGGCGCGCTGCCTGCCGTGATCGCGGCGGGATTGACCTATCGATACGTCAGGGAGTGGGCACGGCGGTTGATCGTGACAGGGGAAACGTCTTAAGGAAACGCTGAATTACTCAAACCGCTGTTCCGACCTTCCATGGCCGGACCGCGCCTCGCCCGGTGGAGATTGAAGCCCGAGGAAACTTCCGGGGTACCAGGGTCTCAAACCTCTTTGCCGCCAAAGGACACCTGCCATGAGCAAACAACCGCACAGTGCTTCTGGTCTGCCAATGAAGGCACTCAAAGTCACGTCGCCAAAGCCGCCGCCGCACGCCGACGAACACGACGAGTGGCTGCTCGATGAAACGCTCACCGAGACATTCCCCGCCAGCGATGCCATTGCCATATCGCTGTATCGCCGAAGTCAACCACGTCGGACGAGCCCGCCTGTCAGGGCGGGGGAAATTGGGGTGACCGACAGGATTGCCGATTGCATCATCGGCCACGGCAAAGACCCCAGGCACACGACCCTAGAGACCCCGATTGAGTGCGACCACTGTCACACCGAGATTCCCACGACCGTGGCGCTTAGCTTCGAGGGTGCCGACTATATCTATCACTTCTGCGGCCCGCAATGCTTCGAGGCGTGGTCGAAGATGGCAATCGCGCATGACAAATGAAGACACGCGTTCCGTCGAGGTACGACGCGCGTGGTGCGCCGAAGCGTCGCGTATCGAGTTTCTCCTGCAACGCGACGGCGCCGCAGCCACCCTGATCTGGGTGCGGCGCACTCTTGCGATTTATCGGCGCGCAGTGCTCAATCGCAGGCATTTCGCGCACATCGCAGAATACCGCGTGAAGTTCATTGTCTCGTGTCTCAGTTTTCGCCGCTGGCTCGCTGCCAACGGTGGTTATATGAGCAGGGACACTGCGTCGCCATACTCGCCGCTGTAAGCGAAGATGGAGCTCTCGCTGCGACTATGAGCAAGCTGCCCATATCATAGGATTTTCGCCTAACTCCGAGGCGAACGAGCGGAAGATCTCCCAATTCGCCATCATCATTCGCGGAACGGTTCGCCGCGACCTCCCGCATGAAAATCTTGGCGCAGCGATTCAGTGACGATTGTGGCGGAAACCGATCACTCCCTGGAGCCTGAAGGACATCCGAACAACGCGCGCCCGCGTCGACGGGTTGCTGGTGACTCAGTCTTTTTTCCGATGGCGACGGTCTACGCGATCTTCGTCTTTCCCGCCTCCGTAATCTCGATGCTCGGTGTTACAAAGAGCTTTCCGAGGTTGTCGTCGGCGATGTTTCATGCGCATGAGATGCTGTTCGGCTTCGCGCTGGTGGCCGTCGCCGGCAATCAGCTCGGCCCCACGCCCATGCCGGCTTCGCTGCCGCTGAGCACACCATACTCGTCGTTGCAGTGTTACTTTTCGCTCTGCTGATGCTGCTCATGGGCGGACGGCTCATCGCGCCGGCGGTGGCCAGCCAGTTCTATCGGCAAGGCGGCAAGCTCGACACCCGCGTGCAACCGCGCGTCGAAGGCGGGCTAATCATCGCCATGGCGGTCGCCGTTGTGACGTTGGTGTTAACCAGCTGGCCGCCGTTCGCCCTGTTGGCGACCGCTGCAACGGCTGTCGCCGGAGCGCTCTCGGCGGTGCGCCTGCTGCGCTGGCGGCTGTGGGCGCTGCGAGGCAGACCAGATCTGTTCTGCCTCGCTGCCGGTTACGGATGGCTTGCCGTTGGCCTGTTGCTGTACGGCGCCGCGCTCGCTGCCGGCCGTTACCAGGCCGCTGCGCTGCATATCATTACGGTGGGCGCCCTCGGCACGCTCACGCTCAACGTGATGGCCATGACTTCGACACTCAAGGCGCGGCAGGATCCGTCGCGTGCCCGCGTGCGGGTCGGCGCGACAATCCTCGTTGGCGCGGCGACGCCGGCGCGTACGCTGGCGGGTATGGCACTATTTGATCCTCAAGTGCTCCTCGGAATTGCATCGACGACTTGGAGCGGTGCGTTCGCCTTGCTACTTGTACTTCTCGTGCGCCTTCGCACCCACACGCGCAGGCATGAACGCCAAGGTGGCTGAGCACGGTCGCTGAGTGGGTTCCCCCCGGCTCCGCGCTCGAAACGAGCGTTCGTACTGACTGGATCCCTGCTTCTCGATCGGTAATATCTCCTACTCCATCGCCGCCTTGGCATCATTTCAGTCGCACCGGACACGATTCTGCGTTCGTTCGTTGCTTTAACAGCTAGACATTAAGGCCGGATTGTTTATCATTGACACGGCAGGCACGCGAGGCACCGATGCCAAGCACATTAACGGGAGAGACGGCAATGTCGAACCAGATCACAAAGTGGAAAGCCGAGCACTTCGACTTCATCCGCCTCCTCAGCATTCTGGAATCGCAGATCGGTTTGTTTCACGAAGGGGCAGGGGCGAATTATGAACTGATGCTCGACATCGTTGATTACCTGACGCAATTTCCGGATCGGTTCCATCATCCCAGGGAAGATATCGCATTCGGAAAGCTTGCGGAACGGGATCCATCGATCCGGATCCGTGTTCGCGAGCTTTTTGGCGAGCATAAGGTGATCGCCTCTGCGGGCAAACGGTTGGTCGAACAACTGGACGGAATACTGGGCGGCGCGATGCTGGCGCGGGAATCAATCAAAGTGGACGCGGCAACCTATATTGCCTATTACCGCCAGCACATGGCGGGGGAGGAAACCGATTTGTTTCCGCGCGCTGAGGGAGTTCTCAGCGACGAGGATTGGAGGGCCGTCGGTGACGCGATTACGCCTGAGGCTGATCCCCTGTTCGGCGCTAAGGTCGGAGAGCGCTACCAGCAGCTATACCGGCAGATCGTGCTTGCATCCGAAGGAAGTTACACGACCGCCTAGGGCACATTGAAATGGCTGAAAGCGACAAAGCAATTGAAATTGAAGTCCTGCGCTACCGTCCGGAGCAGGATTCCGAGCCCTTCTATCAGCGGTATGAAGTTCCGTTTACTGACGACATGTCGGTGCTGCAGGGGCTGCAATACATCAAGGATGACCTTGACAGCACGCTGAGCTTCCGCTGGTCATGTCGGATGGCGATTTGCGGCAGCTGCGGCATGATGATCCAGGGCGTACCCAAGTTGGCGTGCAGGACGTTCTTGCGCAATTACCATCCGGGAAGGCTGCGCGTCGGGCCACTCGTGCACTTCCCGATCGAGCGCGACCTCGTGGTGGTGGTCCGGGATTACGTCAAGAGGCTCGAAGGCATCAAGCCCTACCTCATGCCCAAGGAACCGCGCAGGCTCGAACAGGGAGAGTATCTTCAGACGCCGCAGCAGCTGGATCGCTATAATCAGTTCAGTGCTTGCATCAACTGCATGCTCTGCTACGCTGCGTGTCCTCAGTACGGAATGAATTCCAAATTCATCGGCTCTGGACACATGGCCATCCTGCATCGCTATAACGCCGATTCGCGCGACGGCGGGCGCGAAGAGCGCATGGAGCCGGTGAACGAAGCCGATGGGGTGTGGGGCTGTACTGCTATTGGCTATTGCTCCGTCGTCTGTCCCAAGCAGGTCGACCCGGCCCTTGCTATCAACATGTACAAAATCAAGAGCACCATGGACTATGCTCTCCGATTCGTTATGCCGCGCGGAGCAGGAAAATGAGCGCGCACTAAACGGTCGATGGCAGGGCCCGCAAACATCGATGGACAGCGACGTCTCGGTCGGGCCAGACCTATTGCGCCTGCGTCCTGACGAAATCGATGACGATCTCGCCCGGTTCGCGCGTGACATAGCGGATCTCCAGCTTGTCGCCGTAACGCGTGCGCAGCTGGTCGATCAGCGGCAGCGGATCGTGGTCGTTGCAGAAGCGCATGGTTTCGCCCGGGAACAGGGCGTCGAGCGCGCCGAAGATCGCCGCGTGGCGGAAACGCTTGGCGATGCCGCCCGCGTCGAAGGGATAGAGCCGGTCGTCCTGGAGGTATAGATGCGGATGGGCCATTCTCGAAATCTCCGATCAGGGGTTGAAAAAAATCAGATATTGTTCAAGACGAATTCGCCCCGCACTAACGCGAGTTCGCCACGATGCAGGCGTGCCAGCCCTTCCAGGCATTTGGCTCCCGTCTTCGTCAGTCTCACCTCTAGCCGGCGCTTGTCGCTGCTGCTCGCGCTGCACCTGACCAGGCCCGCGGCTTCGCATCTCGACACCAGAGAGACGACCCCGTGGTGCTTCGCCTGCAGGCGTTCGGCGAGCTCGCCGACCGTGATGGGTCGGCGAGGTCGTCGAACTGATCAAGAGCGTGGACAGCGCGGCCGCGCTCGTCGCGAGGATCAGCGCCGAGGGCCGAAGCCCGGTTGCGCACCGGCGCCAGGTTCGCGCGATAGATGTCAGAGATTGTCGGTAGCGCCGCATTCGCCATGGTGACCGGCGCTGAGCGATGACGGAGCACGTGCGGGCATGGCAGTGCATCGGCTGCGGAAAGATCGAGGCTCCGCAGACCTGCGTCGGGGTCTGCCGCGACCGGAAGGTCGAGTTCGTGTACTTTGGCGGCGCTGGCGGGCGACGCCCCGGATCTCGATGTGCTGGCGCCGATGGCGGAATCATCAGATGCGTTGGGGGATGCTCACGATCCGCGGTACGGCGGGTAGGCGGACCTCAAGTGCCGAAGCTCTCGCCGCAGCCGCAGGTCTGGCGCGCGTTCGGATTGTCGAAGCGCAGTCACCGAGCCAGTCCTTCCTCCACCAGGTCGAGAGTCGTCCCCTGGACGAACGGCAGGCTTTCCGGATCGATCGCGATTCGGATCCCGCCGCTCGCGAACACCGCGTCGCGCGGATCGATCACATCGGCGTAATCGACGCGATAGCTGAAGCCCGAGCAGCCGGCGGGGCGGGGTTGCGCGCGGCGATGCTCGATGGAGCCGCTGCCGGTTAGACCTTTAGTGCATCAAGCCGCGTGCTTTTTTACCCACGCGACATAGCGGTCCATCCCGTCCTGCAGGAATATCCTGCTGTCCGCACCGATATTGCCTGCCTTGTCAAACAACCCATCCTTCACATGGATGAATGCTTCGGGCTGGTCAAGATGTGAATGCTGAGAGAGTCGGTCAGATTGCCCGCGATAGCGACGATCAGCAGGCTGCCCACTATGGTGGCGCGGGCCGCGGGGGCGGCATCGAGCCCGATAATCAGACCCAAGCTAGTGACCACGGCAGCCGGACCGCCGAAGCTGAAATTGCGGATGTCCATGCGTACCAACGATATCTCGGCGCTTTGCGGATTGCCGGGCTTCGGTTGCGTTCGCCCGGCTTGGTTTGTCGGCAGGGGGATCGTATCAATGCGATCGCTGTCCGGCCACCGGAGAATCTTGACACCTGCTGTGCGGAATCCACGACATGCGATGCATGCAGTGACCAGCCGCGCCCGGAACCGGTGTCAAGAATATCGGACGCCGCATTTCAAGGTTTGACGATATCCGCCGTAGACCGGGCAGGTGTACTGTCAATGTTATCGGCGACGGCTTAAGGCGTCACCGTGACAGGCACGCCGCGCCGGGTTGGAGTAATCGACGGCGAGGTAATGTGCGTGTGTATTAGACCACGGTTGAGTCTGGATCGTGTGTCGTCGAACGAACTCAGCATGACGCAGGAATGGATTGCCAGTATGCCAGGCGTACGCCGGAAAGGTGTCACTGAGGCCGCCAGGAAGCTTCAGGACGCCGGGTTGATTCGTTACTGGCGAGGCCGTATCACGTGCTTGATCACCTCGGTCTGGAGACACGCTCTTGCGAGTGCTATCAGGTACTCAAAACGGAGTTCCATCGCCTCCTACAGTACGTCCGCCCGGCAGCTCTATTGAGCGTTTCTACTTGTCGATGACCGTCTACTATTTGTAGGCAAACAAGAGCGTTGGATATTGCAAGATCACTCATGCAAGTCCGGTTCATAAGAGCAGGAAGAGAAGAAAGCGACGAACGAAGACAACGCAACAATGTGCGTTCATTCCGGTTGCAATTGTAGAGCACGGGCCAGCGGCAAGCACTGCAGCGATGCGCACCGGAACGGGATGGCCACGGAGAGATTCGCGCGCGGACCTCAGGGACGCAGAGTCGAAAAATGAGTTGCACCTTGAGCGGAAACGTCAGTGACTTCTTAGTGCGGCGTTTGTCCGAGTGGGGCGTTAAACGCATTTTTGGTTATCCGGGAGATGGCATCAACGGCATCATGGGAGCGCTGAACCGCACCTCCCGGACGATGGACTTTGTCCAGGTGCGGCACGAGGAAATGGCCGCATTCGTGGCTTGTGCCCACGCCAAATTCACCGGCGAAGCAGGCGTTTGTCTCGCCACCTCCGGCCCGGGCGCGATCCACCTGCTCAATGGATTGTACGACGCCAAGCTCGATCATCAACCCGTTGTCGCCATCGTCGGGCAACAACGGCGCGCCGCGCTGGGCGGCGACTACCAGCAGGAAGTGGACCTCGTTTCATTGTTCAAGGACGTCGCACACGAATACGTGCACATGATTGCCACGCCTGCCCAAATGCGCCACATGGTCGATCGCGCCATGCGGATTGCACAAGCGGAGCGCAATGTATGCTGCATCATCGTGCCCAACGACATTCAGCAGATGGACGCCGAAGAGCCGCCGCGCGAGCACGGCACGATCCATTTCGGTGCTGGCTACCAGGCGCCTCGCATCGTGCCCAGGGCCGAGGATTTACAGCGTGCCGCCGAAGCGCTCAACGCCGGAAAGAAGGTTGCGATGCTGGTCGGTGCCGGCGCATTGAATGCGGCTGCCGAGGGGCTGGAGGTTGCCGATCTGCTCGGCGCCGGGATCGCCAAAGCGCTGTTGGGCAAAGCTGCAATTCCCGACGGCATTCCGTTTGTGACAGGCTCGATCAGGCTCCTGGGCACCAAGCCGAGCTACGACATGATGATGGACTGCGACACGCTGTTGATGGTCGGATCGAGCTTTCCCTATTCCGAATTCTTGCCCGACGAAGACCAGGCGCGCGGCGTGCAGATCGATATCAACGGTCGCATGATAGGTATTCGCTACCCGATGGAAGTGAACCTGATCGGCGACAGCGCGGAGACATTGAAACTGCTTATTCCGCTGTTGCTAAGAAAGGAAGATCGCTCCTCGCGCGACCGGATTGAAAAGCATGTCGCGAAGTGGCGGGAAACCCTTCGAGAGCGGGCGATGGGGCCGGCCAACCCGATTAATCCGCAACGAATATTGTGGGAGCCGTCCCCGCGCCTACCGGACAACTGCATTCTCACTTGCGATTCCGGTTCATCGGCCAACTGGTACGCGCGTGATTTGCAAATCTGTCAGGGGATGATGGCCTCGCTTTCGGGCGGACTCGCGACCATGGGACTGGGTGTGCTTATGCGATTGCGGCGAAGTTCGCCTATCCCGAACGGGTGGTGATCGCCCTGGTCGGCAACGGCGCGATGCAGATGAACAGCATGAGTGAGCTCATTACGATGGCGAGTACTGGCACGGCTGGAGCGATCCGCGACTGGTAGTGATGGTCCTCAACAATCGGGATTGGAATCAGGTGACGTGGGAACAGCGGGCGATCGAAAGCGATCCGAAATTCGATGCGTCGCAGGATGTGCCGGATTTTCCTTACGCGCGCTATGCGGAGTTGGTCGGCTTGCATGGCATCCGCGTCGACCGGCAGGAACAAATTCGCGACGCACGGGATTCCGCCCTCAATGTAGACCGGCCAGTAGTACTCGAAGCTTATACCGACCCGGACGTGCCGCCGCTGCCCCCGCATATCACGTTCAAACGGGCGAGAGCGTATGCGTCGGCGATTTTGCGCGGCGACTCGAATTCCGCTGGAATCATCAAAGCATCTGTAAAGCAGATCTTTGCTCGATGATCTTGTGCCGCAATCACCAGGCGTACCTGGGTCACGCATAGGCTCGGGCTCAGGTATGGAGCACACGCGACACGAGCTTACCGTTTTGGCGCCGTTTCGGCTGGACCTCACCGTGAGCGCACTTCGGCGCCTATCCACGAACATGGTGGATGTGCTCGCCCCGGACAGAGCATTCGTTCGGGTGCTCGGCAGCCCGCGTGCGCCGATGTTCGTGCGCGTCGCGCAGTCGAAACCCAAGGTGTTAACCGTCACGCTCGAGGGAAGTCCGAGCGGGCATGCGCATGCGCTCGCGCAGGTGCAGCGGATGCTCGGCGTGGACCGCGATCTCGCATCCTTCAATCGAGCGGCGAAGCGGATCCCGTGGCTCGCGCCACTGGCCAAACGCATGCTCGGCGTGAAGCCGCCGCGCTATCCGACGCTCTGGGAGGCGTGCGTCAACGCGATCGTCTTTCAACAGCTGAGCCTTTTCGCCGCCAGCGCGATCATGCGTCGCCTACTGCTTGCGCTTGCGACACCATTCGAGCGCGAGGGCTTGGCGCTGTACCAGTTTCCGACTGTTGAGCGCGTACTGGAGGCGAAGGACGACCTGGGACGCGCGGTCGGCCTCAGCGCCAACAAGCTGGCGACGTTGCGGCGCACGGGGGAAGCGCTTGCATCGGGCGCGCTCGACGAAGCGATGTTGGAACAACGCGGCAGTCCCGACGCCGCGGCGCTGCTCCGGCAGATCAAAGGCATCGGCCCGTGGACGGCGACAGTCATCCTGTTGCGCGGCCTCGGCCGCCTGGACGTGTTTCCAATGAATGATAGCAGTGTCGCGCGTAATCTCACGCTCGTCTCTCGGGCCATGCCTTTCGACATCGCGACCACGCTGACGGCACTCGGGACACAGCGAGGCATGCTTTACTATCATTTGCTGCTGGGTCGCCTGGAGGCGGGCGGCGAGTTGGGGCGGGTGTCAATACGGGCAGCGCTCGTGGAAGGAAAATGATGAGCGTGGAGAGCCCCATTGAACCGGCTCATGTCGGGGTCGCTAGCGGGAAGATCATGACGGATACGGATGTGCGGCCGCTGCGCCGCTGTCGGCACGCGGAGCCACTCATATGCATCTCAAGAATCGGCCGATAGTGGTGAAACAGGACTCCCAGCCCGTCGTGTTGACCGTCGGGCACTCGACGCGACCGCTCGAAGAGTTCATTGCCCTTCTGGCGGCACACTCGGTGAGTCGGCTCATTGACGTGCGCACCGTGCCGCGCTCCCACCACAACCCGCAGTTCAACCGCGACACACTCCCGGTTGCACTGGAGGCCGTTGGCATCCGCCATGCGCATGTTGCCGGCCTTGGGGGCTTCCGCCATACGTACCTTGGGTCCCTGAATATGGGCTGGCGCAATGTTTCTTTCCGTGGTTTCGCGGATTACATGCAGACGCCTGAATTCGCTGAGAATCTGGCCTATCTCATCGATCAGGCTACACGCGAGCGAATCGTGCTGATGTGCGCCGAGGCCGTGCCGTGGCGCTGCCATCGCTCGCTGATCGCCGACGCGCTCGTGGTCCACGGCATCCGCGCTGAGGAAGTCATCAGCAAGACTCGCCTTCAGCTGCACACGCTGACGCCTTTTGCCCGCGTGGACGGCATGACAATCACCTATCCGACGCAAATACCATCGCCTTGAGTTGATCGACCGGAAGTCAAAGATGCCCGACATCAGCCATCGAGGTTTGCCTATTCTTTTCTCGTTCATGCGCGCGTAGCGTCGAAACTCATGATCGCGGCATTGCCGCGATTGATTGCGCTCTCGTTTCCAATTCGTCGAGTGTTTGTTGTTCGACCCTCTGGAAAGCAAGGGACACATGTGAACACCATGGGCGTCCCGGCGATTGGGCGGACGGAGAGTCGCGTCGAGCCGCAATTTGAAACAGTCAGGTCCGCGTCAGAGGTGACCAGGGTGTTGTCTATGCAAAGAACAGAATGAGTACAGCGCTTTCCGCCCGGGATTCCGCTTTCGGTCTGGATGATCTGTGCATCAACACACTGCGCTTCCTTTCGGTTGATGCCGTGCAGAAAGCTAACAGCGGGCATCCCGGGCTGCCGCTGGGCGCGGCGGCCATGGCCTACGTGTTGTGGACGCGCTTCCTCAAACACCACCCGACCAACCCCGACTGGTTCGACCGAGACCGTTTTGTGCTTTCCGCCGGGCACGGGTCGATGCTGCTCTACAGCCTGCTCCACGTTACGGGTTATGCGTTGCCGCTGGAGGAGATCAAGCAGTTTCGCCAATGGCGCAGCATGACCCCGGGCCACCCGGAACGCGGCCTCACGCCGGGCGTCGAGACCACGACCGGGCCGCTGGGCCAGGGCTTCGGCAACGGCGTGGGCATCGCCATGGCGGAGGCTCATCTTGCCGCGCGCTACAACCGCCCAGGCTTCAAGGTCATCGATCATCATACCTACGCGATCGTCAGCGACGGCGATCTGATGGAAGGCATCGCGTCGGAAGCGGCCTCGCTCGCCGGGCATTTGCGGCTCGGCAAACTGATCTATCTGTACGATAACAACCACGTCACGCTATCCGCCGGCACCGCTATCACCTTCACCGAGGATTGCGCGCGTCGCTTCGAGGCGTATGGCTGGCATACACAAGCGGTCGAGGACGGAAACGACCTGGCGGCGATCGAGCGCGCGCTGCACAGCGCACGCGCTGAGACGCAGCGACCGTCCCTGATTTTGGCGCGCACGCATCTCGGCTATGGCTCGCCGCACAAGCAGGACACGTTTGAAGCGCACGGTTCGCCGCTGGGCGCGGAAGAAGTGCGGTTGACGAAGGAGAATCTCGGCTGGCCGGTGGAGCCGCCGTTTTGCATTCCGGAACCGGTGCGTGCGCATTTTCTTCGGGCGGTCGAACGCGGTGCGCGGGCCGAGGCGGGGTGGAACGACAGGTTGTCCGCGTATGCCCAAGCCTTTCCTGAACTGGCCGGGGAACTGCAACAGCGCATGCGCGGTGACTTGCCCGCCGGCTGGGATGCAGATATTCCCCGGTTTCCAGCCGACGCCAAAGGCATGGCCACCCGTGTCGCCTCGGGCAAGATCATGAACGCCATCGCGCCGCACCTGCCGGCGCTGGCCGGCGGTTCCGCCGATCTCGATCCTTCGACCCACACGGCACTAAAGGAATTAGGCGACTTCGAACCGTCGGGCGCGGCCGCTTGCGACCATCAGGGTTCCGACGGCGGCGGCTGGTCGTACGCCGGCCGCAATCTGCATTTCGGCGTGCGCGAGCACGCAATGGGTTCGATCCTGAACGGCCTTGCCGCGCACGGCGGGATCGTACCGTTCGGTGCGACGTTCCTCGTCTTTTCCGATTACATGCGGTCGCCGATCCGGCTCGCCGCGCTGATGGGATTGCACGTCATCTACGTGTTCACGCACGACAGCATCGCGCTGGGCGAGGACGGTTCAACGCATCAGCCAGTCGAGCAGCTCGCCGGCCTGCGCGCGATTCCGCGCCTGATCGTGATTCGGCCATGCGACGCGAATGAGACCGCTGTCGCGTGGCGCGTCGCCTTGGAAACGCGCAATCGACCGGTGGCTCTGGTGTTGACCCGCCAGGACGTGCCGACGCTCGACCGCGCACAGTTCGCCGCTGCCGACGGGATGCGGCGCGGCGGGTACGTACTGGCCGAAGCGCCCGGTGGCAAACCAGAGCTGATCCTGATTGCCACAGGCTCGGAAGTCTCCCAGATTGTGGAGGCGCGACGGAAGCTGCTGGACCAAAAGGTCGAGGTGCGCATCGTCTCCATGCCGAGCTGGGAACTGTTCGAGGATCAGCCACAGGAATACCGTGACGCCGTGCTGCCGCCTGCAGTCGGGGTGAGGCTGGCGGTCGAAGCCGGTGTATCCCAGGGCTGGCACCGTTATGTCGGCAGCCACGGCGATGTGCTCGCGGTGGGTCGATTCGGCGCATCGGCCCCCGGCGAGGTGATGATGCGCGAGTATGGCTTTAGCGTCGACAACGTGTGCCGGCGCGCCTTGGCCCTCCTCGAGACTGCGCCTTGATGTAGCGGCCTTTGGTGGCGACGGTCGTATGGCATTCAACGTCATATGTGCGCCAGCGCACCGAGAGCGGCACTCTTTGGGAATACTTTTCAGGATTCGCAATAGCCATTCCGCGTTTCCTCCTTCGATCGTATTCGCTTCGGCGTGGACAATCGGGCAGCCGGTGGATTCAGCGCATTGGGTCGAACGCTCTGTGTCATCTTCGGACTCATGCCTATGACCGCCAATAACCGGCGCGCACCATTGCGAGTTGTCGACAGTCCGAACTCGGTGATACCGGAAGTGCAGTTGCTGTCGAATGGCAGATACCATGTGATGGTCACGAATGCAGGCGGCGGCTACAGCCGCTGGAAGGATCTCGCCGTGACCCGCTGGCGCGAAGACCCAACCTGTGACAACTGGGGCAGCTTCTGTTACCTCCGCGACGCGGCAAGCGGCGAGTTCTGGTCAACCGCCTATCAGCCGATGCTCAAACGAGTGGAGACTTACGAAGCGATGTTTTCGGAGGGACGCGCAGAATTTCGGCGCCGCGACCTCGACTACGATGCGCAGACCGAGATCGTCGTTTCTCCGGAAGATGACGTCGAGGTGCGCCGGATGCGCATTACCAATGATTCTGGCGTACGCAGGATCATCGAGTTGACGAGCTACGCGGAAGTCGTGCTCGCACCGCCAGCCACGGACTCGGCACACCCGGCATTCAGCAAACTGTTTGTGGAAACCGAGATCCTCCATGAGCGCGAGGCAATCCTGTGCACTCGCAGGCCGCGTGCGCCCGATGAGCCGGCGCCATGGATGTTTCACCTGTTATCCGCGCATAAGCCGGTAACAGGAGAGGTCTCCTACGAGACCGACCGCCTGCAGTTCATCGGTCGCGGCCGCACCACGGCCGATCCTCAAGCATTGCACGACATGGCGGCCCTGTCGGGAAGCGCCGGTCCCGTGCTCGATCCGGTGGCCGCGATTCGCTGTTGCATCGCACTCGATCCGTCTGAAACCGCGATTGTCGATATGATCAGCGGCATCGGCGCGACGCGCGACGCGTGCGTGGGGCTGGTCGGAAAATACCGGGACAGGGCGTTCGCGGACCGTGTTATCGCCGCCGCGCCGACGTCCAACCAGGCGATTCTGCGCAGGCTCCATCCCACGATAACGGACGCGCAGCTCTATGTACGCCTCGCCGGTTCTGTCATCTATGCCAACGCTGCGCTGCGCGCCGACCCTGCAATACTCGGCAGGAACGACCAAGGCCAGTCCGGCCTATGGGGTCACGGTATCTCCGGCGATTTGCCGATCGTCCTGTTGATCATTGCTGACTCGGCGAATATCGATCTGCTACGCCAGCTTGTACAGGCCCATGCGTATTGGCGCATGCATGGACTGATTGTGGATCTGGTGGTCCTGAGCGAGGACCACGGCGGCCGCGGGCCCCCGCTGGACGAACAAATCAGGAAACTGATCGCTGCAGCCGGCAGCGCCGATCGGGTCGACCGGCCCGGAGGCATCTTCGTGCGACCGGCCGACAACCTCGACGCTGGGGACCGCATCCTGCTGCAGTCGGTCGCACGGGTGGTCATCCGCGATGGCAATGGGTCGCTGGCCGCGCAGCTCGATCGGTTCCGTGTTGCGCCGAGTTCGATCCCGCCGCTGCCAGCAGCGCGCAGTCGTGGCCCCGGATCGCCGGCTGCGATCGAGCGGCCTGAGCGCGACCTGATCTTGCGCAACGGGCTGGGCGGGTTCACTCCGGACGGGCGTGAATACGTCATTTCCATCACGCTCGGTCGGATGACGCCGGCACCGTGGGTGAATATTCTGGCGAATCCGTCGTTCGGAACCCTGATCTCCGAGAGCGGCAGCGCCAACACCTGGAGCGAGAACGCGCACGAGTTCCGCCTCACGCCGTGGTCGAATGACCCGGTCGGCAATGCAAACACCGAGGCGTATTACCTGCGCGACGAGGAAAGCGGCCGCTTCTGGTCGGCGACGCTGCTGCCCCGCGTACCGGGAACCGGCGCCACGCCGTATGTCACACGTCATGGCTTTGGCTACAGCACTTTCGAACACAGCGAGGAGGGCATCGACTCGGAGCTGTGCGTGTATGTGGCGATCGACGCGCCGGTCAAGTTCGCGGTGTTGACCTTGCGCAATCGTTCCGGCCGCCCGCGCCGGCTTTCCGTCACCGGCTACCTGGAATGGGTGCTTGGGGACGAGCGCGAGAAGACACGTCTGCACGTGATCACCGGGCTCGATTCGGGCAGCGGCGCGCTGTTCGCTCGCAATTCCTACAACACGGACTTTGCGGGGCGTACGGCGTTCTTCGATGTCGACGACATCGCAGACTGCAGTTTCTGCGGTGATCGCGGCGAGTTCATCGGTCGCAACGGAACCTTGGGCAATCCGGCTGCAATGTTGCAGTCCCGGCTCTCCGGCACGGTGGGTGCGGCGCCGGATCCCTGTGCCGCCATCCAGGTTCGCTGCGAATTGGCCGATGGGCAGGCGCGCGAGGTCGTCTTCCGGCTCGGTGCGGGACAAGACGCCGACGCGGCGCGTGAGCTGGTAGGGCGTTCGCGCGGTTCCGCGGCCGCGCACGACGCACTCGCAAAGGTGAATCAATACTGGCAGCGCACGCTGGGCGCGGTGCAGGTGAAGACGCCGGATCGGTCGCTTGACGTGCTGGCCAACGGTTGGCTCGTGTACCAGATCCTGGCGTGCCGGGTATGGGCGCGCAATGCGTTCTATCAATCGAGCGGTGCGTTCGGTTTCCGCGACCAATTGCAGGACGTGATGGCGCTGGTCCATGCCGCGCCGGAGTTGGTGCGAGAGCACCTGCTGCGCTGTGCCTCGCGCCAGTTTCCCGAAGGCGACGTCCAGCACTGGTGGCATCCGCCGTCGGGGCGCGGCGTGCGTACCCATTGTTCGGATGACTACCTGTGGCTGCCGTTGGCGACATGCCGCTACGTGCGGAGCACGGGCGACACGGGTGTGCTCGATGAACCCGTGCATTTCATAGACGGCCGAACGCCGAAAGCCGGCGAGGAATCCCGCTACGATTTGCCCACGCAATCGACGCAGGTGGCCGGCCTGTATGACCACTGCGTGCGGGCGATCGAGCGGGGCCTGCGCTTCGGCGCTCACGGCTTGCCGCTGATGGGCTCCTGTGACTGGAACGATGGCATGAATCTTGTCGGCGCCGGGGGCAAGGGCGAGAGTGTCTGGCTCGGGTTCTTCCTGTGCGCGGTGCTGACGCAGTTCAGCGAACTCGCGCGGCGCCATGATGACCCGAGCTTCGCCGCACGCTGCTCGAGCGAGGCGGATCGGCTGCGCGACGCGATCGAGCACAGCAGTTGGGACGGCGACTGGTACCGCCGCGCCTGGTTTGACGATGGCACGCCGCTGGGGTCTGCGAAGAATTCAGAATGCCGGATCGATTCGATCTCCCAGAGCTGGTCGGTCCTGTCCGGAGCGGGGGACGCGCAGCGCGCCCGCAAGGCCATGGACGCGGTCGACAGGCATCTGGTTCGCGTCGAAGGCGCGCTGATCCAGTTGCTGGATCCGCCGTTCGACCGGTCCGAGCCCAATCCTGGCTACATCAAGGGGTACCTGCGGGGCGTGCGCGAGAACGGCGGCCAGTACACCCACGCCGCAGTCTGGGCCGCCATGGCGTTCGCCGCATTGGGCGACGCCGAGCGTGCGTGGAAGCTGTTCGCGATGATCGACCCGGTGAATCACGCGAACTCGGCGGATTCGATCGCTGTCTACAAGACGGAGCCCTACGTACTCGCGGGGGACGTCTATGCGCTCGCGCCGCACACCGGCCGCGGCGGCTGGACGTGGTACACGGGGTCCGCTGGCTGGATGTACCAGTTCATCCTGGAATCACTCCTGGGGCTGAATCGTACCGCGGACGAACTGCACTTCTTGCCGTGCGTGCCCGCTGCCTGGAAGTCCTTCGAGGTGCATTACCGTTATCGGGAGACTGCCTACCACATTACCGTGTTGCATGAGCATGTTGCAAAAGCCGGGACGAGGGTGACGGTCGATGGCGTTGAGCAATCCGGCGCGGCGCTGAGTCTGGTCAATGACCACCGGCAACACGCGGTCGAGGTGAGCATTTGCGGCGCACCCGGTTAAGGAAGGAGATTCAAGATGCAGCTCGGCATGATCGGATTGGGGCGCATGGGCGCCAGCCTGGTGCGGCGGCTGGCGAGGGACGGCCACCGGTGCGTCGTCTACGACGTGAACGCGGCCGCGGTGAAGAAGCTCGCGGGCCGCGGCGTCCGGGGCGCCGTCTCGATCGATGCATTGATCGCGAAGCTGACCAGGCCGCGCGCGGTCCCGGTGCTGAGCGCCGCGCTCTATGAACGCTTCAGCTCGCGCGGTGGTGCGGATTTCGCCAATCGGGTGTTGTCCGCGGTGCGCAAGCAGTTCGGCGGGCATGACGAGAGGAAGAAGGCAAGGCGCTGAGATGAACAAGACCCGCAGCGGCATGGCACGGTCGGACGCGCTGGTGCTGTTCGGCGTGACGGGCGACCTCGCACACAAGAAGATCTTTCCGGCCCTCTATGCGATGGCGAAGCGGGGCGCGCTCAAGGTCCCGTTGATCGGCGTCGCTTCCTCAAACTGGAGTCTGGCGCAATTGCGCAAGCACGCCGAGGATGGCATAAGAGAATCCGGAAGGATCGATGACAAGCCAGCCCTGCGCCACCTGTTCTCCCTGCTCCATTATGTCGACGGCGACTACAAGGACCCGGGTACCTTCAAGGCGCTCAAGCAGGCGCTGGGCGATGCCCGGCGCCCGGCGCACTACCTTGCGATCCCGCCCTTGCTCTTCGCGACCGTCATCAAGGGGCTCCGCGCCGCCGGCCTGGCCAAGCGCGCGCGCGTCATCGTCGAAAAGCCATTCGGACGCGACCTGGCCTCGGCGCGGGAGCTGAACCGCGTCGCGCTGTCGGTGTTCGCGGAGGATTCGATCTTCCGCATCGATCACTTCCTCGGGAAGGAGGCGATCATGAACATCCTCTATTTCCGCTTCGCCAATTCGTTCCTGGAACCGATCTGGAACCGCAATTGCGTGGCCAGCGTCCAGATCACGCTGGCCGAGGATTTCGGCGTGGGTAGCCGCGGCGTGTTCTATGAGACTGCCGGGTGTCTGCGCGACGTCATCCAGAACCATCTGTTTCAGATTGTCGCTCTGCTCGCGATGGGGCCGCCTGCCTATCGAGGATATGGGGCCGTGCATGACGAGAAGAACAAGGTGTTCCAGGCCATGCGACCGTTAAAGCGTACGGATATGGTATGCGGCCAGTATGACGGCTATCGAAAGGAACTGGGCGTGGCAAAAGACTCCGACGTCGAGACATTCTGCGCCCTGAGGCTGTTCATCGATTCGTGGCGCTGGGAGGGGGTGCCGTGGTACCTGCGCTCGGGCAAGTGTCTGGCCGAGACGGCAGCCGAGGTCCTGGTGGAGCTGAAGGCCCCGCCGCAGCGGTTGTTCGCCGACTCGGCGCCCACGACGGGCCCGGCAAATTATCTGCGCTTCCGGCTGTCCCCCGGTTCCGCCGTGGCGCTCGCCGCCCGCGTCAAGCGCGCGGGTAAGGAGTTCGTCGGCGTTCAGCGCGAGCTCTACCTGCTCGATGAACAGCCGGGCGAGGAATCGCCCTACGAGCGGCTTTTGGGCGACGCCATGGCCGGCGATGGCGCGCTGTTCGCGCGCGAGGATTCAGTCGAGGCCGCATGGGCGGTGGTCGATCCCGTTCTGACGCAGCATCGGCGGGTCATGCCGTACAAGCCCGGCAGCTGGGGGCCCAAACAAGCAGACGCGCTACTCGCAGCGGGCCGCCGTTGCTGGCACAACCCCATTCCGGAACGGGCGTAAGTATGACCTCCGGAGACGACGTGGCATTCCTGCTCGACGTGGACAACACGCTGCTCGACAACGTCCGCGTGCAGGACGACCTCAGGAACCATCTCGAACGCGAATTCGGCGCCGCGAGCCGGGACCGGTACTGGGCGATATTCGAAACGCTGCGCACGGAGCTGGGTTATGCGGACTACCTGGGCGCGCTGCAACGCTATCGATGCGTGGAAGCGGACGGAAACGTGAATGATCCACGCCTGCTTCTGATGTCCTCGTTCCTGGTGGATTATCCGTTTGCGGATCGGTTGTATCCCAGCACGCTCGACGCGCTCGCGCATCTTCGCACCTTGGGTCCGACGGTGATCCTGTCGGACGGCGACGTTGTCTTCCAGCCGCGCAAGGTCCAGCGCTCCGGGCTGTGGGACGCCTTCGGGGGCCGGGTGCTGATCTACATCCACAAGGAAGAGATGCTGGCTGACCTCGAGCAGCGCTACCCGGCCCGCCATTACGTCATGGTGGGTGACAAGCTGCGCATTCTGGCGACGATGAAGAAGATTCTGGGGGACCGGGTGACGACAGTATTTGTGCGCCAGGGACATTACGCGCTCGACCCGCACATCCGCTCCGCCATTCCGCCGGCCGACCTGGCGATCGAGCGTATCGGTGATCTGCTCAATTACGATTTTCGCACCCGGTTCAAGCCGATCAAGGCCGCCAATGCGGAACAGGAGATGACATGAACGCGACACAGCAGCTTCACGATCTGGGCCAAAGCCTCTGGCTCGACAATATCACGCGCGCACTGCTGACAACCGGCACGCTCCGGCGCTATGTCAGCGAGTTTGCGGTGACGGGGCTCACCTCCAATCCCACCATCTTCGATCACGCCATCAGGAACGGCGACATCTACGATGACGCCATCCACAAGAAGGCACTCTCGGGCAAGTCGGGCGAGGCGTTGTTCTTCGAACTCGCGCTGGAAGACCTGGTCCATGCGGCCGATGTTTTCCGGCCGGTCCACGACGCCACCGGCGGCGTCGACGGTTGGGTGTCGCTGGAGGTATCGCCTCTGCTCGCGGACGACACCGCAGGCACCATCCAGGCGGCGGCGCAACTGCACGCGCGTGCGCAACGCCCCAATCTCTTCATCAAGATCCCGGGCACCCACGCAGGCATACGCGCGATCGAGGAGTCGATCTTCGCCGGCGTGCCGGTGAACGTCACGCTGCTGTTTTCAGGCGACCAGTATGTCGCGGCGGCGGATGCGTACATGCGCGGCATCGAGCGACGTATCGACGCCGGCCGCGACCCAAGCGTCGCTTCCGTTGCATCGATCTTCGTCAGCCGTTGGGACGTGGCGGCGAAGGACAAGATTCGAGATGAGCTCCGGAACCGCCTCGGCATTGCCATCGCCATGCGCACCTACAAAGCTTACCGCGATCTGCTGGCCTCGCCGCGTTGGCGACGCCTCGCCGCATCCGGCGCACGGCCGCAGCGCCTGCTATGGGCCAGCACCGGAACCAAGGACCCCGCCGCCCCGGACGTTCTCTACGTCGAAGCGCTCGCGGCTCCGGATACGATCAACACCCTGCCCGAGAAGACGCTGCTCGCGTTTGCCAATCACGGGAAAGTGAAGGACGCGATGCGACTTGACGGCGGCAATGCCGAAGCGGTACTTGCGGAATTCAACCGCCAGGGCGTGGACGACGAAGTGCTTGCCGACGAACTCCAGCGCGAGGGCACTGCAGCCTTCGCCAAGTCATGGAGCGACCTGATGGATTGCATTGCCTCGAAAGGCGAACTGCTGATGAAGGCCAGGCGTGCATGAGCAGCTCGAAGCTGACCGCCGCTACAACCGCCCGTCCCATTGTTACGGACCGATAGAGGGCAGTGAGTGACTGCGCCGCTTCTTTACTACGTACGCTTGCGTACAGACCGGCTTGGACGGAAACGGAGAATAGATCAAGGCTGCGTATCACCCGATGGATGTGCGAATTGCGGCAAGGGAAGCGCACTAGAACGGTGGGACAGCACAAGGAGCGGTTCCGGGTTGTTTTTGGCCGGACGCGCGTCACACAAAGCACATATACAGGAGGCAAACCATGGCTGAGAGTAACGCGGTAGTGGGAATCTACAATTCCCACACCGAGGCAGAGGCGAGCATCAAGGAACTCCAGCGATCGGGGTTCGACATGAAGAAGCTGTCCATCGTGGGCAAGGACTATCACACCGAAGAGCACGTCGTCGGCTACTACAACACCGGTGACCGCATGAGGGTCTGGGGCAAACTGGGGGCCTTCTGGGGCGGCTTTTGGGGATTGCTGTTTGGGTCGGCCTTGTTCTTTGTCCCAGGCATCGGTCCTCTCGTCGTGTTCGGACCGCTCGTCGGCTGGATTGTCGGCGCACTGGAAGGCGCGGTGGTGGTGGGTGGCATAAGTGCGTTGGGCGCTGCGCTGTACAGCATTGGCATTCCCAAGGACAGCATCATGCAGTACGAGACGGCCGTCAAGTCTCACAAGTTCCTCGTTATCGCTCACGGCACGGCGGACGAGGTGGCCAAGGCCAAGAGCGTCCTCGAGACGACCGGCGCAGCACATATCGCCGCCCATTCAGGGGTATCGGCGAATTAGTGCGCGAAACCCGAGAGCAGGCCAACCGGACATTGAGGAGCCTCGAATGATTGACGAGATGAGAACCAATCCGCGGATTTCCGCCGGATCCGGTTCCGTGACGAACGATTGCCTTTTGGGAGCGACGAGCCTGATCGAAGACGACGTCTACGATGCTGCCGGGAGATTCCTTGGCGAGATTGAAGAAATCCTGGTCGACGCGCGTACCGGCTGCGTTCGATATGCCGTCCTTGCGCTGGGAGGGTTTCTGGGGATCGGCCGAAAGCGTTTCGCCGTTCCCTGGAGTGCGTTCAGTCCCGACGCCGACTACCGACGCTGCGTCGTCGATGCAGCGCTATTGCAGCTTGCGGCGCTGCCGGTTCCCCAAGATGACCCTTGGCTGCGGCGAGCCGGTGTGGCATGGAGCCAGGAGAATGCATACCTGCCGCGGCGCCCAGCCTCCCTGGACGTAATCCCGCCGGAGCCTCGCTTCACGTTCCTGAAGCTGGCTCGACCAACATGGAAAAGACTGCCTGATTGAGTGCTCGATGTCCTGGTGAGGACGACAAGCGCGCGTAGTGCCAGCACCCATGGCTAAGGCGTTGAGAAGTTCCTGTGCCCCGGTTGTCAATCGAATGACGGCAAGGAGAGCGAAATGAAGCGAAGCCGAATGGAGAAGCCCCGGAAGCAATCCAGGGACGGCACTGACGAGCAGCCGTGGGACGACCCCGTCATCGACAACCCGCTCGTGAACAGCAACCGAAACTCCTCGGGGAATGCGGAGGACGAAACGGAATTCCAGCTCACTGACTGGCTGGCGCGCCTGAAGTGAGCGGGGCGGCGCCGGCCGGGTACTACGAAGTCAATGTTTGTCGATGTAAGCACGGGGCCCCTGTTCCCTTGACGGGGGCAAGTAAGTCTCCAGGAAACCCGCAACCAAGAGGTGAAAGAAATGTCCAGTGTCGGTTATCACGAGCCCATAGCGGAACTGTCCGACGAAACGCGCGATATGCACAGAGCAATCGTTTCCCTGATGGAAGAGCTGGAAGCCATTGATTGGTACAACCAGCGTGTTGAGGCATGCAAGGACATGGAACTCAAGGCCGTCCTTGCGCACAATCGAGACGAGGAGAAGGAGCACGGGTCCATGTTGCTGGAGTGGATTCAGCGCAAGGACCCCAGCTTTTCCAGCGAACTGAAGGGTCATTTGTTCACCAAGAAACCTATTGCGTAGAAAAGGAGTATCCAGAATGGAACACAAATTGCCGCCGCTGCCTTATGCGATGGATGCACTGCAGCCGCATATCTCCAAGGAAACGCTCGAATTCCACTATGGCAAGCATCATCAAGCCTACGTCACGAATCTCGACAATCTCATCAAGGGTACCGAATTCGAGAACGCGAGCCTCGAGGACATCATCAGGAAAGCCTCGGGCGGGCTCTTCAACAACGCCGCCCAGGTGTGGAACCATACGTTCTACTGGCACTGCCTGTCGCCCAAGGGAGGCGGCGCACCGACCGGCGTGCTCGGCGAGGCGATCAACAGGAAATGGGGCTCGTTTGCGGCGTTCAAGGAAGCCTTCTCCAAGTCGGCGGCCGGCAATTTCGGATCGGGCTGGACCTGGCTGGTGAAGAAGGCCGACGCCTCGGTTGACATTGCGAACACCAGCAATGCGGCCACTCCGCTGACCGGAGCCGACAAGCCGCTCATGACCTGCGATGTCTGGGAACACGCGTATTACATCGACCATCGTAATTCCCGCCCCAAGTACGTCGAGGCGTACTGGAACCTGGTCAACTGGGATTTCGTGTCGAAGAACTACGCCGGCTGATGCAGAGCAGTTTGACGCCGAGTGCCGGCTCGAGCGCGCCGGCGCAATTGCTGACAGGGCGCCCCGCGTGGAAAGCTCTCGCCGAGCACTACCAGGCGGTCCGCGGCGTGCATATGCGGCAGTTCTTTGCCGACGATCCCCGGCGTGGCGAGCGCCTGACCGCCGAAGCCGCCGGTCTTTACCTCGACTATTCAAAGCAGCGCATTACGGACGATACGATTCGGCTGCTCCTGGGTCTTGTCAGGGAATGCGGTTTGCATGAGCGCATCGCGGCGATGTTCGGCGGTGAGCGGATCAACGTCACGGAGAGGCGGGCCGTGTTGCACATTGCTCTGCGCGCGCCCGAGACCGAACATATTGTGGTCGATGGTGTTGAAGTGGTGCACGAGGTGCATGCGGTTCTCGAACGGATGGCTGCCTTCTCGCGCCAGGTCCGCAGCGGCGAGTGGCAGGGATACACCGGCAAGCGCATCCGCAACGTCATCAGCATCGGCATCGGCGGCTCCGATCTCGGCCCGGCGATGGCTTACGAAGCGCTGCGCCACTACAGCCAGCGCGACATGACATTTCGCTTCATCTCCAACGTGGACGGCACCGACTTCGAGGAG
>Ga0082335_1001140_pt1 | contig 59963 bp, 44 predicted proteins | sample Subgrocontami58m_FD_72375 | JGI IMG/M metagenome (GOLD analysis project Ga0082335, IMG submission 72375) | Subsurface groundwater microbial communities from S. Glens Falls, New York, USA - GMW37 contaminated, 5.8 m (SPADES assembly) (version 2) ... | reverse complement strand
TTCTGCAAGGTTTTGACTACAATTTATTTAAATCTTGCAATATCTGACAACTCTTTTTTTCCCTTTTATGCTTTTTACTCTCTGTTTATCTAACTTTTTTTACTTGTTAAGGAACGACTAATTAAAAAGGATTCTTAGAAAAAAGATAGACGAATAAATGATTGGTAAAATAGTGGAAAGAATTAATTCGCCTGGGAGATTCGAACTTCTGTCCAACTCATTATAAATAGGTTACTTTGCAAACCTGCTTTATAATGGACCTCAGTACACAGGATAATAATTTTTATAAATTTAAGAAAAGAATTTATATACTACTCAAGTTAAACTTCTATCGGGGAAGAATTGTGGCTTGACGAATCAAGCCACTTTATAATTAATCGGCAATGCCGTCCTTATTGCTGTCGCGGAAAGCTTTTTTGAAAGAGTCTTTTATGTTGTTGTCAATATCATTCTTGTTTGCAGCGTTATTTGGATCAAGGACTACAGTTCCCTTATAAAACCAAGAATTCACATTTACTGTTAAGGTAACATTAGTCTTAACATCGTTAGTTAAGTTTACAGAATTTTTCAAATTCACATCTTGAGTCGCCGTCTTTGTAGATTTATAAACAAAAAGTAGACCGTTGAATTTTCCTTTAACGATCACAGAATATCTTAAATCTCCGCTGGAACCGGCTTTAAATTCTGGATCAGAAATTACATCAGCATCTTCAGGCTTGTGTAACCGAAATTTAATCTTAGAGTAGTTGCCCGCTAATACATTACTAGCTGCAAATTCTGTTGGAGTTCCGTTCAAATTCAGTTTTACCACAATAGGACCGACTTTTACATTTGATGAATCTCCTGTGGCTTGCCGGAATTTAATGTCCTTGAGTAGAATTTTTACAGTATCCAGAACTATTGTATCAGCTCCAATTTTATTCAATCCTTTATCAATAGCAAGGGATACTGTTATATTGTCTCCTGGTTGAGGATCAATAGAACTTTCCTTACAGCTTATAAATAAGCTTACTGATATAAATAAAAAGAGGAAAAAAATATATTTTCGCATAATCATGGTAACCTCCTATATAAAATAATTGTAAATGATTTCATTTGAAATTTATATAATTTTTTTTTGCAAACAAATGACAAGAATCACGTAATCAATTTTTGTTTTCAGTCCTCTTTTTCCGGCATGATAAATAAAACACATGATGAATTGAATTCTATTGCAGAGTTAAGATTTTTTTTTGTTGCTGAGATTTTATTCGTATAAGAATCAAAGATTATTATATCGAGCCACCTGGCGGATTCGAACCGCCGACCTGCTCATTACGAATGAGCTGCTCTACCAGCTGAGCTAAGGTGGCTTATTAATGGATGATGGACAATGGTTGAGGGATGATGAAAAAGAATCTACATTAATAATCATACATCAACCATTACATTATCTCAATTTCTTTTTATGACGATTTTTTCTCAAGCGTTTTTTACGCTTATGGGTAGCCATTTTATGGCGCTTTCTTTTTCTACCGCAAGGCATTTACATTCTCCTTTAATGTGTTTTAATTAATTCTTCTGCTTTTTTACCAATCTCATTGGTAGGATCTATTTCAACAGCTTTTTTCCACCATTCAACAGCTTTTGCGGCGTTTCCTGCTGTCATGTTCACAATACCTAAATTTAAATGTGCTATTTGATGTCTTGGCTGATACTTTAATGCTTTTTCCATCACTTTTATTGCTTCATCATGCTTTCCGGTTTCATAATAACAAACTCCCATATCAACAAGAACATCCGAATTTTTAGGATCAAGTTTTAAATAATCGCTGTATCTCTCGATCGCTTTTGTTTTCAATCCTGAATCATTTAACAAGTGCGCAAGATGTAATAAAGCTTCTTTATCACCCGGATTTTTCTTTACTGTTTCTTCATAAGAATTAATCTGTTGAAGATTATTAAGATCTACACCAGCGTGAGGAGAATTATTATTGTTCAATTGAGATGATGTAACAGAAGCCGGACTATCAAACATTCCTGAAGAATATATAATCACTCCGCCTGCCATCAACAAAAATAAAACTAAGTAAATGAGTTTTGTAAATGAAAAAGTTCTTACCAATTTTTCCTGGTGATTTACCTTTTTACTTTTTCCTTTTTGATTATTTTTTTTTGTCTCGGAAGAACTAGATAATGAATCGTTCTCTTTTTTGTCCAAATGTTGTTTGTCATCCATTGATTTTACAGCAGCACCACATTGAGGACAAAATTTTACTTCATAATTTATTTCTTCGCCGCAATCTTTACATATAATCATTATTAAACTCTCTTAGTATTTATAAAACACTCTAATCTTGAACTGAAATATTTTTCATACCCGAATCGACCGCAGATTTGAAATCTTTAGAAAACTTAAAGGTCGGAACATAATGTTCGCCAACATAAACTTTTTCGCCCGAGCGGGGATTACGTGCATAACGAGCTTTTTTCTTTTTTACTTTGTAGCTTCCAAAACCCCTAATTTCAATACCCCTACCCTCTCTCAATGATTGGATAACAGTATTTAAGAATCCTTCAACTATCGCTTCGGTTTCTAGTTTTGTCAATCCGGTTCCGGTAGCAACTTTTTCAACTATATCGGCTTTCGTCATCTCTAACCTCTAATTTTAAGCTAAGTTACAGTAATTGCGAAGCAAAAAATATTAAAAAGCCGAACCAAAACAAATAAATAGAACGACTTTAATTTTTTAAAGCATCATAATAATCTCACTTGTGATTTATTGTTTCACTTTAATACAAAAAAACAATTAAAATATTCTAATAGATGCAAAAACAGCTTGAATTCATAATATTTACAATGGTATAACATTTGTCTTATTAAGTAAAAAAGGAGATAAAGAAATGACCCTCGTTCCAATTATTTATACGTGTTTATTAATATTCTCATCGTTTCTTTTGTTTGTTTTTATTATCTCTTATATATCATACAAAGCAAAAGCAGTGGTGAGATCATCGCATAATGTTAAACCGATATCAAAAAATCAATTAACATTTGCTGCTTATACAATACCAATAAATTATCGTACCGTGGAGCCGGTTGTAAAACAGAGACAATCTAATTTACCTACTACTATTAGCAATAATTTACCAGCTAAAAATCATATAACTCAAAATATTGTTACTAGAAATACTGAAAGGCAGAATATAGATCAAGGCGATTATAATATAAGATCGAGCCCGGCAGAAAAATATTATAAGAATAAGCGATCAGTAGTTAATAATAGTAATACAGCTGATCGGTTTATTGAACAGCGCAGGTTTGAAAGTATAAATGAAACCAGAAATATTAAAACTACGGAAGAAAGAAATAACTACGAAGATTTTCCCAAACATGAATCTAACTTAGCTGAAATGAATCTATTGAATTATTATAGTGATAATAATGAATATGATATGGTAGCACTATCAGCTTCACGTATTAGAAAAGCAATTTGAAGTTGTGTCTTCTTTGTTTGTAGGAAAAATATATTTTAATATCTTTCCTATATGAAAATCATACCAATAAACTTAGTGCTAATTATTGTTGTTGTATTAACAATTTTGGCATTGTCTTTTTTATACTTCTCATTAAGAAAAAAACAAAAAAAGGTTAATGAAATACCTCAATCAGACACTGTACAATTAAAGAACAAATCCATTCCTGACAAAAAAGAGAACTCGCAATCCGTTTCTATCTCACGTCTACAAAATTCCAAACACATTAAGAAAGAGAAAAAAAATGAACCCTTGAACAAAATTGAATCTGATATAAAAAAAATTAAGTATGATAAAATCAGTAAAGACAATGAAAAGAAATTAATTCGAAATAGTAGATTTGAGGTATTGAATTCTATCTCTGGTAATAATGATGATAGTAATATTAAAACGGAAATAAATAAAGATGAGACTCCAATTCTAAAATCGTTAGGCGGTAACATTTTAGATAATTATTCTGATGAAGAAAAAAATGATATGTTTACCTTAAAAGTGAAAGACTAAAATAATAAATCTAAAAACGAACATTAATTTTTGATATTTTGAATCATTTCTGATTATTTACCATCTAATTATTAACAACTGAAATTCGGAGAAATAATGATAGAAAAAAATTACAAAATTGAAGGAATGACTTGCAATCACTGTGTAATGGCTGTTAAAAAAGAATTATCAAAATTAAATCTTGCAGCAATGGAAGTAGAGATAGGTCTTGCAAAAGTAAATTTTGATGAGACTAAAGTAAGTTCATCAGAAATAGAAAATGCCATATCTAATTCCGGGTATAAAGTTCAGCAATAAAAAGGTTTGCAATGAAGCAAATAAATCTGCCTGTGGAGGGTATGACGTGTGCAAGCTGCGTAACACGTGTTGAAAAAATTATTGGTGGTTTTGAAGGTGTTAAAAATGTAAGCGTTAATCTTGCCACAGAACATGTTATGTTTGAACTTGAACATGATAATATCAACCTTGATTCAATTGCAAAAGCAGTTGAAGATTATGGTTACAAATTAAAACTAAATTCTAAAACTCAAAAAAACCCGCAACATTTAAACCAGAATAGTATAGAGTTGGGAAGAGATCAATATTATGATCAAATCAAAAAAGATTTTCTTCTAGCTTTGATTCTAACACTCCCCGTTTTTATTATCAGCATGCTGATAGATTATTCCTTTTTTCAAAACATCTGGAGTTTTTCTACAGATACAACTAATAAGATTTTATTAATACTAACAACGCCAATTATTTTTATCAGTGGAAAAAGATTTTATAAGATATTCTGGACTAACCTAAAACATTTTTCTTTTGAAATGAATTCGCTTGTTGCAATCGGAACCGGAGCTGCATATGGATACAGCGTAATTGCAACTCTCTTTCCGGAATTAGTTTCATTTCACCGCGAATCACCCCATGTTTATTTTGAAACCGCCGGAGTTATTATCACACTAATCTTAATGGGTAAACTTCTTGAGCACAGTGCTAAACAAAAGACTAACTCCGCAATAAAAAAATTGATAGAACTAAGACCAAAAACAGCAACTGTTCTGATCAATAACAAAGAAACTGTTGTAAATATTTCTGATCTAAAAGTAGGAAATATTGTAGTAATAAAACCCGGAGAGAAGATTCCTGCGGATGGAATTATTGTCCGGGGAAATTCATCAGTGGATGAATCAATGATAACAGGTGAAAGTCTTCCCGTTGAAAAAATTATTGATTCAAGAGTTATTGGCGGTACAATAAATAAAAACGGTTCTTTCAATTTTAAGGTAACTGAGATTGGCGATAATACTATACTTGCTCAAATCATTAGATTGGTTGAACAAGCACAAGCTTCAAAACCACCTATACAAAAATTAGTAGATAGAATTTCTTCCGTATTCGTGCCGGTTGTAATATTAATCGCACTAATAACATTTTTAGTGTGGATTTTTATTGGAGGTCATAATTCATTAAGTCAAGCTCTGGTTAATTTTGTAGCTGTACTTATTATCGCTTGTCCATGCGCGCTTGGATTAGCTACTCCAACTGCTATAATTGTCGGTTCGGGTTTAGGCGCATCAAATGGAATCTTGATTCGGAATGGCGAAAGTCTTGAACTCGCACAAAATATTTCTACAATTATTTTTGATAAGACAGGAACAATAACTGAAGGCAGACCGGTAGTTTCTGAGATCGTAGTAAATAATATTTCAGAAGATGAATTAATTTACTTGAGCGCTTCCCTCGAATCAAAATCGGAACATCCTTTAGCGCTTGCAATCGTTGAAAAAGCGAAATCAAAAAATATTTCTCTATTACAACCGGAGTCATTTCAAAACTTATCAGGTTTTGGATTAACAGGAATAGTAAACAATCGTTCCGTGATAATCGGAAACCTAAATTTGATGGGTGAGTATTCGATCAAAACAAATGCAATGAATGAACATTATGATAAATTAATAGAGAGCGGAAAAACAATTGTATTCGTAGCCATAGATGGAGAATTGAAAGGATTAATTTCAATTGAAGACAAATTAAAAGTAACCTCTGCGGAAGCAATAAAAGAATTACATAAAATGAAAATTAAAACAGTTATGCTTACCGGAGATAATTCTAAAACTGCAAAATTGATTGCAGATAAAGTTGGTATTACAGATTATAGATCAGAAGTATTACCAAATGAAAAAGCAGACTATGTAAAAGAATACCAAACCAAAGGTGAAACTGTTGCAATGGTTGGTGATGGAATCAATGATTCACCAGCGCTTGCGCAAGCAGATGTTGGAATTGCTATCGGCACAGGAACAGATGTTGCAATTGAAACTGCTCAGATAACATTAGTACAGGGAAATTTATTAGCAGTTGTTAAAGCAATTAATCTTTCTAAGAATACGATTAAAACAATTAAACAAAATTTATTCTGGGCATTTGTATATAATATTGTTTTAATACCATTGGCTGCTTTCGGAATGCTGAACCCGATGATCGGTGCTTTGGCTATGTCGTTAAGTTCAGTTTCTGTTGTAAGCAATTCACTTCGGTTGAAGAGAGCTAAAATTTAATTTAGTAGAGACTCGCCGCGGCGAGTCTCTACAATTCAAAGGTGAGTAATGAATAAATATGAGGTTCAAACAAATCCTTTCATCGTTCCAACGAACGATGGAAAATTGATCGAAGAACATTTTGGCAAAGCCAGTATTAATATTGGTGATTACAGCTTCGCCCATATGATAGCTCCGTCAGGTTGGTCGGAACCATTTCAAACACCTGAGTTTGATGAGATTACTTATATCTTCAGCGGTAAGAAAAAATTTGAAGTTGATGGAAAAGAAATATTCTTGGAAAAGAACCAATCAATTTGTATTAAGAAAGGAACTCGAGTACGTTACTCAAATCCATTTGATGAACCATGCGAATACGTTTCTGTCTGTGTTCCCGCATTTACTATTGAGAGAATTAAAAGAGAAGAATAACCATCATCGCTTAATTCCCCTCCTCAATGAGAAGGGGTGGCTCGCTTGCGAGACGGGGTGGTCGCAAAACAACTTTTAATGTTACGCAAAACATTATCAACTCCGTACAATACTTCTTCATTTTTAAATCGGAGTACATTAAGCCCAAGACTTCTTAAATAATCATCCCGCTTCTTATCGTATTCAAGATTTTTTTCTTCTAGATGCTGAGCGCCATCTAACTCAACAACAAGTTTCTCTTCGGGACAATAAAAATCTACAATATATTTTCCAATGCTCTCTTGCCTGCGGAATTTCCTTTTATCAAGTTGACTATTACGAAGAAAATACCAAAGACGATATTCGGGATCTGTAGGATTGTTACGAAGTTCTTTTCTGTTTGGTTTGAGTGATTTGTTGTGAAAATTTTTCCACTCATTTAACCACCCCTTTTAATTCCCCTCCTTCAAAAGGAGGGGAAATATATTTTTATTTACGCGGTAATCTTTCTAAATAAGAACTTGTGCTGAGAACTCCAAATGTGTTTATTTTCTTCAGTTCATCTAATGATTCACAATTCAAGTAACTCATTGCACTTTTTAATCCATCGGAGATAGCATTAATTACACTCTTCACAGCACCTTTGTATGGAACCATTGTTTCTTCACCTTCAATGAATTCCCCTTTCATTTTTACACCAAACGAAGCCGAGCCGCGGTATTTTTTCCAAAGCTGATCGCTGTATTTAATCACTTCTCCCGGTGTTTCTTTCGTTCCAGCAAGCATTCTTCCAAGCATTACTGTATCTGCACCGGAAGCAAGCGCCTTTACAACATCACCGGGATTTTTAATTCCGCCATCGGCAATTAATTCTATTTTTAATTTTTGTTCTTCTCTAGCAAAGTAAGCATCTAACACGGAAGAAACTTGTCCGATACCTATTCCCGTTTGAACGGAAGTTGTGCATACACTTCCCCCGCCAATTCCAATGCGAACAGCATCTGCACCAACATCAACAAGTTGTTTTAGCGTTCCGCCGTGTGCAATATTTCCAACAATAACTTTTACTTTGTATTTCTTTTTTATCTCTTCGCATTTATTAAGTACATGAGCATTGTTCGCATTGGCAGTATCAATACAAACAATCAAATTGTTTGCAGCTATTTTTTCCAATAGTTGGTCTTCCGCAGTTAAACTAACTGAAACAGCTTGAATACCTTCAATAACATTTCCGTTTGAAAATAATTCGTTTAATGAAGAATCAAACCTGTTCACAATTCCAATACACCCGGAATTAGAAAGCTCTTTGGCCATTGCAATTCCTGTTACCGTATCCATCGGACTTGAAACTACAGGTACTGTTAATTCTTTTTCAAGAAAAGATGATTTTATATTTACTTCCAATCTGGTTTTTACTCGCGATATTTCTGTCGGGATCAAACTGATATCATCATAAGTAAGAGAAAGAGAATAATTGTTTAGTTCATGTTTAGAATAAATTTTCATTTAGAACTCCGGGCTTTAACAATTTGGTTTTGTAAATCTTTTATTTCTAAGGTTGAATCTATGCAATTTTTCTTTTCAATTCTCATTAAGATTATTTATGAAAGCATTTTATTAGAGGACAAATTTTTCTAACTTGGCAATCATTTTTCAAAAATAGGATGATCATGACCGAACAAACAACTTCTCAACCAAAGATCAAGTTCAAATTTCCGCGGGAATTTTGGATTGCTAATTATATGGAACTTTGTGAAAGAGCTGCCTATTATGGTTTTTTTATTGTTCTAACTCTTTACTTAACAAACATAGTTGGATTTACCGATACCGAAACCGGAATTGTAGCCGGTGTTTTTTATGCGCTTTTATATTTTCTTCCGCCTTTCGTTGGTGCAATTTCAGATAAGATCGGATTCAAGAACGGATTAGTTTTAGCTTTCGGACTTCTTACAATCGGATATTCATTATTAGGAATGTTTCATACTAAAGGATTAGTGATTTTGTTTTTATCCATCACTTTAGTCGGCGGGGCATTTATTAAACCATTAATAACCGGAACCGTGGCAAAAACAACTAATGAAGATAACCGCGCAAGAGGTTATGCTTTGTTTTATTGGATCGTAAACATTGGTGCTTTCAGCGGAAAAACTTTTGTGCCTTACATTAGACAAGGAATGGGATTAGAGTATGTAAATTTCTTTTCTGCAGGAATGTCATTACTTGCAATGCTTTTTGCACTTTTCTTTTTCAAACAAAATGATGAATCTAATCAAGGAAAAACAGTAGCTGAAGTTTTTGATTCTCTAAAAAAAATTCTGTTACAACCAAGATTAGTAATATTAATTTTGATCGTAAGCGGTTTCTGGATCATACAACAGCAGCTTTATGCAACAATGCCTAAATATGTTATTCGATTACGCGGTGATGAAGCGCGGCCGGAATGGCTTGCAAACGTTAATCCGGCAGTAGTTGTTTTATTTGTTATCCTCATTACAAATTTAATGAAGAAGAGAAAAGCTGTTACTTCAATGTTGGTTGGAATGATTCTAATGCCTTTTTCTGCTTTAGCAATGTCATTCTCTCAAAATTTGGAAGGTATGATGGGAACTGAAATTTCTATTTTTGGACTGATGACAATGCATCCCATTACAATAATGTTGATTATAGGAATTGCAATTCAAGGACTGGCAGAATGTTTTATTTCACCTAGGTTTCTGGAATATTTTTCATTTCTTGCACCAAAGGGTGAAGAGGGAGTATATCTCGGATTCAGTCATTTGCATTCTTTTATTTCCGCATTAGTTGGATTTATTATGTCCGGATTTCTATTAGAAAGATATTGCCCCGATCCTAAAACATTACCCGTAGGATTAACAGAGATACAGAAAGCAGTTTACTATCAAGATGCACATGTAATATGGTACTACTTTTTAGCAATTGGATTTACTTCCGCAATAGCTCTTTACATATTTAAGAACGTAACGGAAAGAATTGATAAGAAAAAAACTGCTGTGAGTTAATCAATCAGATCTACTTGAAATGATTCGCTGATAAGAATATTTTTTCTGAACGGGAACGAATGGTTGCCGTTTTTATTTGCAGCAATTATTCTGATCGGGTATGTACCTGTTTCAGGCATTCCCAATTCCATAGTTAGAACATTAGTAGTTTTATCAAATTTAAATTCTTTTTCTTCTTTATTAAAGAAAACTTGTGTTAACTTAGGATTGATTGCAGTTGTATCCTGAAGATAAAATGAAACACTTAATGAATTATTTTCTACCTTCGAACTATCGGTAAGAAAAATTATTTCCGGTTTTCCGGCGCGGTAATATTTTGCAAGTCCTCTAAATATTCCCCATGCTTGTATTTGATTGAACTCTTCGTTATTCAAACGTAACTCTTCAAAATGGCTGGTGTGAAATGCGCATTCAACAAGAACGCCGGGAATATTTTTTTTGCGCAAAACGGAAAATCCTTCGCCCGGATAAATATTATAATCTGAAAGCGTTCCATCAAAAGATCCAAGTCCGCCTGGATTTCCCATAACATAAGCAAGATCACGTTCGATGTAACGCGCTATATCTTGATCTGAAGATTCAAATTCGTAATCTGTTTCTCTTGCATGATAATAAGTAGAAGTGTAGTTGGTATAATCGTCTTCAGTTTTTCCTGGTGCATTATGATGAATGCTTATAAAAATTTCTGCACCGCTTTTGTTTGCCCATTCAGATCGGTAAGCAAGCTGCACAGTGGTATCTTTATCACGCGAAATAATTACCTGCGCTCCTGCTGATTCAAGATATTGTTTTAGATTGAGAGCAACTCGTAAATTAATGTCAGCTTCTATCACATCACCATTTTTATTTGTGTTTCTTCTGTCTTCTCCGCCATGCCCGGGATCTAAAAATATTTTCCTTCCGATTAAATATTTAGAATAGTAATCAATTGTGCTATCACGTTTAACTGTTTCTTTCCAATCGGGGGGATATTCATAAAGTGGAATTTTTATTGTAGTGCATTGAGTGAATAACAGCAATAATATAAATAATATGTTTTTAGATTGCTTCATCCCCCGATAAATCGGTGGATTCGCAACGACAGAAGCTAATTTGGTTTTATACATTTGTTTCCTTCCAAAGCGTAGTGACAAGAAGAACAATGATGTAAATTTGGTATGTAATCCTTACTGTAAATCTTACTAATACTTTCATTCAATTCACTACTATACTTATCCAGATCGGTACTATTAATATCTTTTACAATTAGTTCATCTGCATATTTTAAGAATACTAATCTAAGCTGAAAATTTTTATATGATTTATAAAGTTTTGATAATACATAAGCATAAAATGTAAGCTGAGGTATATAACTTTCCGCACGGTAGTTGAGTTGATCATAACTAATATTGTCGGTTTTGTAATCTATAATAATCAATTTATCTTTTTCAATAATTAGTTTGTCTATGATGCCATAAAGGTAATGTTCTTTTTCTTCGCAATATACTTCGAACTCGTTTTTATAATTATCACTTTTAGAAATTGTTTGATATGTATTTGAGTCGTAATACTTCTCAAGTTCTTTCAATAGGGAAATCTGAAAATCATTTCTTTGCAAATCATTTAAAAATGTTTCCGGTGATAGATGAGTCGTTAAATATGTAGATAATTCTTCCCGGGAAACTTCCTCTTTCAAAACAGTGTGGATCAATTTTCCTTTCAACTGAGCGTATTGTCGTAATTCATCATCTTCAATTTGATTGAACTCGAATTCATTTGACCGTTCTTTAACAAGATCATAAATCGTTGAGAATCCCAAATCATAAGTAAGCTGATACTTAACCGGGCATTGAGTAAACATAGATATTTTAGTTGCCGATATTATTTCTCGTTTAGGTCTATCATAAATTTTCTGAGTAAGGATAATTTTTTCTTTTTGTACATCTTCACTATGCTTTAACGGTTCAACTTCTTCTATCATTTTAATTAGAGGAATATTCAAAGAAACATTTTTATTATAAAATTTATATTCTCCATTCATCAATTTCATGAATTGAACTTTGGAAGATAAATTAAGTTCACTCGCAGAATGATCAGCATTGAGTCCTTTTAGCATTAGAGATAGAAATGAGTTTTTATTCGGCTCTTCTTTTTTCAATTCTGCACTAATAAATAAATAATTCTTAGCACGTGTTAATCCTACATATAAAAGCCGCTTTATCTCAGCAAGATTTTTCCGGTAAATAATATAATTATAGAGAGAGACTATCGGAGCCGTATCATATTTATTGAAGTAATTTCCATCGGTAGGAACTTTTGCAATCACACCATAATTTTTATCGCAGATCAATGATTTCGATTTTACGGAACTATCTTTAACAGTATCGTTGCAGTTGTAAAGGAATACAGTCTTAAATTCCAATCCTTTCGCTTGATGTATCGTTAATATCTTTACCGAGTTTTCATCGCGTGTAACTTGTGCTTGCCCTTCATCTTCATGATCTTCGATTGACTCACGCATCGAAACGGTGAAATCGTATAAATTCTTAAAACTCTTTTTTGTAAATGCCCGCGCTAATAACAATAATTTTTCTACATTCGCTATTTCTTGAGATGAATTCCTTTTAGAGGCAATCACAGCCCAGTAACCGTTTTCTAAGAGAATTTTTCTGATAAGCGAATAAATTTCCGTACTGGACGCAATCATTAAATTTTCGTTTAATCTATTAATTACCTCTTTTAATTCTGAATTATTCACCGCACTGTTTCTTAGTTTTTCATAAAATGTATTCCCCTCTTCTAGAGATATTTTATAAAGGAGAAGATCGGAAATATTAAAAAATGGCGAGCGTAATATTCCTATTAATGCAGAATTATTTTCATGCTTCAGTAGAAACGAGAGATAATTATAAATATCATAAATGGTTTGACGTTGATAGAATCCTTTTCCGCCGACAATAGAATAAGGGATATTTTTCTTAACAAATACTTTTTCCAACTCTGCAAATGAATCACGCTTACGGCATAGAATTGCAATATCTTTTAATCCTACTTCATTATCATTGATCAACTTAGAAATCTTCTCAGCTACCAGATCGCATTCTTTTATTTCAGTATCTGCTTCAGATAATAATAATTCAACTTTGCCGATTTCATTTTCGTCATTTGCACAAACCAGTTCGCTATGTTCAACTTCATTAAAAAAATAATCCGGGTTATTAAAGAGGTTAGAAAATATTTTATTTACGAATAGAACCAGAGCAGGAGCCATTCTAAAACTGTGAGGAAGACTTAGTAGCTTACCTGCTTTTTCCGTTTCCTGAATTTCTTTTTTTGTTTTATTGAATACTTCCAGTTCTGCATTACGGAACATATAAATACTTTGTTTCTCATCGCCGACAACAAATAAATTTCCGCTTCGAAGATTATCAAGTATGGGCATGAATATTTCATATTGCAGTTCATTTGTATCTTGATATTCATCTATCATTATGTAACGGAATTTCTCTCGAAGATATGCCTGTACTTCTTCTCTTTGCAGAACTTGCTGAGTAAATATTAAAAGATCTTCAAAATCGAGATAACCTTTTTGTTTTTTCCTGTCGGAATATAATTTGTTTGTACCGTTAAAGATTTTAAGAAATGCTTTGCCAATTTGTGCTAATTCTTTTTCGGGCTTAGTTCCTTCTTCCAAAGAAAAGAACGGCAGCAGTTCTTGAAAAAGTGAATTAATTGTTTCTACTTGATCCTCATATTCATCACGACCTTTACTTAAATAACCGGTTTTACGAACAGTGTATTCCTTTGTAAGCACGGAACCAACAAATTGTTTTAGATATTTTATCTTGCTTACAGATGATAGATCTGCTACAAAATGATTTAAGATATGTTCCGCTTCCAAAGCATGTTTATTGGTTTTGTTCTGTTTAAGAACAAAGTCATTTATTATTCTAAGAATTATTATAACTTCTGAAATCTTTGTGGAAAAAATCTGATCGAAAACATTTTCGAATTCTTGACGGAAATAATTTGCTATTTCATTTTCTGATCTTAAATATAATTTCCTTGATAACTGGTCAATCGTGTTCTTTTGATTCAGTGAATTCTCTAATTGTGCAATGAATGCTTTTTTAGAGCCGAAATAACGGATGATATATTTTAATTCCTCAGAGTTTTCCGGATTTCTAATATTAGTGTTTATAGTATCTTCAATGCATAACTGAAATATCTCATTAGCTGTTGATTGATCAATCACGCTAAAGTTTGGGTCAATTTCTGCTTCGGGGGAAAATTCCCTTAAAATGTTAATACAAAAAGAATGTATTGTTGATATGTTTGCTGAAACTAATTGTCTTCTTATATCTTCAAGCTTTCTGCGTCTGCCTGACTTTTCTTCAGAAATAATTCTTTCATCTACTTCACGAGCAATCTTTTTATTAAGCTCGCCGGCAGCTTTATCTGTAAAAGTAATTGCAACTATACTTGTTAAATCTATCTCCTCATTAAGTAAGATCTCAACAAATCGTTTAGACAGCACAAACGTTTTTCCCGAACCGGCGTTAGCTGTCAAAGAAATGTGATTCTTATAATCGAATGCTTCTTTTTGTTGTGGAGTTAGATCAAACATTATTCAGCTAAAGGAATTGTTAATAAAAATGTTGTGCCTGCATCTGATGTTGATTCTACAGAAATATTTCCTCCGATATTATCAATGAATCTCTTTGCTAAGCTTAATCCTATTCCCATACCTTTTGTTTTCGTTGTAAAGTTTTCATCAAACACTTTATCAATATTTTCTTGGGAAATTCCTTTTCCATTGTCTTTTACTCTCAAACGACAATTACCGCTGTCTGTATCAATTGTAACAATGATAATAGTTGAATCAGCTTGGATGGAATTTCTTATAAGATTTACAATTGTTCTTTTTAAATGATCATGATCAGCATTAATAAATATTTCAGATTTCTTCGCATCAAATATTATTTCTCTTTTTTCTTCAATGAATAAATGCAAGGTTTCCTTTATAATAGAAACCGCCTCTAATTTTGAAATGCTCAATTTGGGCATTCGAGCAAAGTTTGAGAATTCCGAAGCAATATTTTTTAGTATTTCTATTTGCGTTATAATTGACGAAGTGACTTTTTCAAAAATAGAATTGAACTTTGGTGAATTATCTTTATGCGCCGCAATCAACTGTTGAACATTAAGTCTCATTGGTGTTAGGGGATTTTTAATTTCATGAGCAACTTGTTTTGCCATTTCTTTCCAAGCTGTTTCTCTTTCAAATTGAGCAAGATCGATTTGGCTTTGCTTAAGTCTATTAACCATCGAATTGAATCCATCTATCAAATCTTTAATCTCACCGCGTGTTCCGTAATTAATTTCTACATTTAAATCCCCTTCACCGACGGATTTTGTTCCACCGGTTAATCTTCTTATTGGGGAAGATATTTGTTCAGCAAGTATTGTACTAAATATGAATAGAAGGATTCCAACCAATGAAAATATTCCGAACAAGATAATATCAAGTTCAATATCAGATAAAGGGAGATCAACTTTATTAAACAGATCGGATACTTTAATTATAAATTCATCACCGTTAATTGAAGAACGATGGTAGATAGAATTGATATTGTAATTTTCAAAATTCTCTTTCTCAAAGTAATTTTGATTCACACTTAATATAGCTTCATTATAAACTGATGCCGGAAGAATTTGGGAAAGTAATCCAATTTCGTAAAATATTTTATTCGTACTGTAGATCATATCAATATTTCTGAAAAGAGAAAAGGAAATATTAATATCAATAGCAGCTTTTTCATATATAAGCTGTGAATTTATATTTGATTCTGTAGAGTAAATTGATAAGTATGATTCTATTTGTTGAGCCAGTTCTGTTAATCTTTTCGAAACAAGTTCGGAATTTTTTTCTTCCGTTAAGTTTCTGAAGTAAACAGCGATTAATATTAAAGGGATCAATGAAACAATCATAAATGCACCTATCAACCGAGTACGGTATGCAGACAGAACAATTATAGTTTGTTTCATTTTAGTGATAGAGACTATTAATAATATAGATAAAATGATTATTGTGTGAATAAAAAATATTTTAAAGAAATCAGTTAGACTCCAAGAAAAGTTCTTTTCTTCAACAGCAACTGCTATTATTTTATGAATTGAAAGTGTGTTAATCTTAAGAAGATAGAAAAGATAGTTCTCATTATTCAGTTCAAGATTCAACCACGCTTCGTTAAACAAAGTAAACTGTGCGTTAAGAATAGAGCGCTGGCTGGAATCCGATAATGTTATGCCTCCGTAAGATCTTACAAGTTCACCGTTATGGAAATCAAATATTTTCAACTTATTATAGTCAATCGCCGAGGCAATACCTGCCCTCTGTGGAATTAAAAATTTTGGTAATTCTGCATAATGAAAATAATCTTCATTATATATTGCTGAAACTAGAACATACCCGATGATTTTTTCTTCTGATAGAATAGGAGAAGTTCCAATAAATGTTACCCTATCACCGAACATATTTAATTGCTTACTTATTTTTAAGCTGTCACCCGATTGCTCTATAATTTGCAGCATCTTGTCAGATAATAATTCATTAGATGATGAAAATCCGCCGAGATATTTTTTTTGATTATCATAGAAACATATAGAAGAACTAAGCCCTTCTTTATAAAGCATACTGTTTGTCCAAACAATAAATGCATCTGCAGAAAGATCTGCATCATAAAAAAATGAATTAACAATTTTGTCACTGGATTGAATTCCATTTAGAGTTTGATAAACCATAAACTCAATCAAGTTCTCATCGGTTCTGGTAATATCGTGAGCTGTAGTTTTTAGTGATTCCCTTTCGATTTCCGAATTATAAAATGTTAATAAACTAACCGAAAGAATTGAAGCAGCAAATGAATAATAAACATAATTTAAAATTGATTTTTCACCGGTTTTAAGAATGTTTAGCGAAAGCAAGAAAGTGATAGTGATAAAAATTATACGAATTAACGGAGTTCCTTGAGGTTCACTTTGAATTAGATCAAACAACCAGCCCGAGATCTGGAAAAGTACAAAGTATATCAAATAAAATGTGAATCTCTTTTTTGGAACTAACCCCGTCTTATAATTTAGAATTAGCAGAATAAGTATTACCGAAAATAAAATTGCCGATAATGCAAGTAATAAAATATTCAAACACATAAGTAAAACAGATGATTCGGGTATTAATGAAAAATCTTTGAAGTATCTGATGTTTGAATCAAATATCACGCTTCTAATTGATGCTGCAAGTCCGCGGTAAACCAATAAATAAAGAACCAATGAAAAGATTATAGTAATAAAGAAAGTAACTCGTTTTTTTTCTTTTAATTGATTCTCATAATAATATTCGAGAAAAGAATTATATCCTTTGATCACTGCAGTAAGTAAAAAAAGAATTGTAATAGTAAACTCAAGCGGAGAGCGGATAATTCCGTACCCAAAAACGGAGGAAAAATTCGAAGAATCTGTCAGCGAATTATTAATCAATGAAGAAGGTATTTCAAAATAAAACAATGCTATCCGCAGCACTGCTAAATAAATAGTTAATAACAATATTTTAAAGAACTTGTTTTTAACTTTGTTAAAATAATTTTTACCTAAGAATCCTAAAGTTATTAGAACAAAAATTAAAGCTAACGATTGCATCAGCCAGATCTGACTCTTAATCAAATTGATAGAAGTTTCTAATGATGGTTTATCAAATGTTGCAATCCCTATTTTATTTTTGAAATTATTTAATAGTGAATAGGAATATTTTCTACCATCCTTAGAGTTTTTAGCAAAGGGTGAGTAATCAATATTTATTCTCACAGAAAGTTTATTTGATAACGAATCTGCAAAGTTTTCGAATGAACTATATTTATCAGAGAGTGAAAAATGTTTCTCGATTGGAGTACTTATTACAATGATATAGTTCTGGTTATTAATTCTTAATGAATCATAGAACGATAAGTATGAAATAAGTTTTTTTCCGCTAAAAAAAGTCTGTCCGTAATAATACTTTACGCTAGATATACCTGCTTCATCTATTACCGGTTGAGCATTCCATCCGATTAATGTATTTGAACCATTGTATAGTTGGATCAATATTTTTTCGTTATCATAATTAGAAAACAGTTGAATGATTTTTTTATTATCAACATTCTTGTCGGATAATATCTTAAAAAGAGTTGGTTTAATTGAATCGAATGATCTAATAAGCAAATCCGATTTTCTTTCTAACGCCTTATCAATATTAGTTTGAGCAGCTTCAATTTTATCGGTTAGTATAGTTTCCCAATTATTTTTTTCATTATTGATAAGGATTGGAGACAAGATTGCAGTTACAATAAATATCAAGAAAGGAATTGAAAAAAGAGCAGTAAATAATAGTTTTCGATTCAAGGATTTGTTTATCATTCTAATTAATCGTTATCTGAGAAATTTTCCATTCACCATCAATGAAATGCAGTGAAATAAAAACTGTTGAGGTTCCTCTTACTCCCTTTGAATTAAATTTTAATATTCCGGATGCAAATGGAGTAGCAGTTTCAGTAACAATATTAGTTAGTTTGAAGGATGTTGGCTGGTAAATATTTAGAAAATCATTAATTACATAGTATGATTGATTAGTGCTGTAATAACCGGATACTCCATTAGACAGACTTAAATAATTCTTATTCCCAAAATATTTTGAAAATTTGTTAACCGCTGCACCTGAAATACCTTCTTCAATTCTTAAAAAAACTCTTAAAGCATCTTTCCCATGTAATTCTTGTGCATTAATTACTATCGAATAAAAATTAAGAAATAGCAGAAAACTACTAATTAAAAGTATCGCACTATTTTTATTTATTAACTTCATTTTCTTCACTAATCTTACACCAAAATAATTAAAAGAAATAAAAAAGCATACCATTAAGGTATGCTTTTTCAACATGGAGAAGGAATGCATCGGGGTTAATATTTTCTTTCAACTTTAATTGGTACTGAATTTCTTTTCGTTGAGAGATTTCCTCTCTTTAATTCTCTATTACCTTCAACTAACTGATATGCCCAGTCAAATACCATTCTTTCGTTAGTAATGTTTTTAATTCTTACTTTGGCAAAGTGATTATCCCATGTCCATATTACATAAGTATGACCAACTATTGCTTGAGCATATTTTACATTTTCACCTTGTTTAACAGGAATCCACCCACCGGTAGGTGCGTAACTGATATCCCATATATCTTGTGTCTGTCCCATATCTTGAAGATCTGAGTCATCCCAAACATTTAAGTAAAAGGTGCCGTTATAATTTTCAAAGAACATATCGGTATTGTTGTCTTTGTAAGAGAGAACAAGATATTTACTAAAATCATAACCGGCATTATTTGGAGATTTGTAATAATCAAAAATTGCCTGGTTAAATCCTTCCGGGCGCGGTGTATCATAAACAACATCTTCGCTTAAATCGCTTTCGTTGCCGTCATAATCGTAAGCACTTACAGCATAATAGTATGTTGTAGCATTTTTCGCTCCGTCATCAATATAATTAGTACTCTGTGTACTGCCTATTATAGTATATTTTCCATTATAGGTATAACTGTAATAGATATTGTAACCCGCAACATCTCTTTCCGGATTTTTATCCCAATAAATATCAACTCTGTTATCTCCGGTTACCGTACTAATATTTCTTGGTTTTGAAGGCGGTGTATTATCGTAATCATACAAACGATTACAACCGGTTATCAATAAAATGGTGAATAAAAATGTTCCGCTGAAAAATAATTTTAAGGTTTTCATAGCATCCTCCGTAAATTTCTGATTATAATAGTGCAATCATAATGCCAATTATCTTTACAAATATTCAGACGTTGAACTTGCTTTTTTAGTTCGATTATGATGTTAAATACATACTGAAGTTAAAGTTATGGATTGAAAAACTAGAATTGTCTTATTGATTAAACAACTCTGAACAGTTTAATGAATTTTATATTGAAGTAAATATATCTTCTAAGAACATTTTACTATTGTTAATAACAGCAACCGATTTACCGGTCATAAGGCGTTTATCAAAAGGTGAATTCTTTGCTTTGGATTTAAATTTATATATGTCGGCAGTCCATATCTGATCAGGATCAAAAATTGTAAGATTAGCAACTTCACCAATTTTAATCTGGGGTACTGGAATATTTAAAATCTTTCTCGGATTAATTGCCATCTTCTCAATTACCTGAGAAATGGATAAATGTTTTTTATGAACCAATTCACTCATTACTAAACTGAGTTGTGTCTCAAGTCCAACTATACCATTTGGTGCGAAAATAAATTCCATTTCTTTTTCTTCGATGGCATGAGGTGCATGATCGCTTGCAATACAATCAATTGTTCCATCTTTCAAACCTTCAATCATTGCTTCTACATCTGCTCGAGATCGAAGAGGAGGATTCATTTTGTAATTTGTATCATAAGTTTTTAGAAGATCATCAGTCAACGTAAAATGATGAGGCGCTACTTCAGCAGTAACATTAATTTTATTCTTCTTAGCCTGACGGACAAGTTCAACAGATTTTTTTGAACTGATATGTGCAATATGAACTTTACCTCCGGTAAATTCAGCAAGCATAATATCTCTTACTACTATTAAATCCTCTGCAACATTTGGAATTCCGGGTAATCCTAATGTAGTTGATATCAATCCCTCATTCATTACTCCGTCTGTAAGAGATTCGTCTTCACAATGTTCGATGATAGGTGTTCCAAAATTTATAGAATACTCAAGAGCATTTCGTAAAACAGAGGCATTCTTTATTGAAACACCGTCATCTGAAAAAGCAACGGCTCCGGCTTCAAATAATTCATACATTGGTGATAGAGCTTCTCCCTTTCTTGCAATAGTAGCAGCGGCAACCGGATAAACATCTACTAAATGATCTTTGGCTTTCTCTTTTATAAACCTTACAATTTCTGCTGAGTCTATTGTTGGATCTGTATTCGGCATACAAGCAATTCCGGTAAATCCTCCCGCAGCGGCGGCGTTACTTCCTGTTTCAACAGTCTCTTCATCTTCTCTGCCCGGTTCACGTAAATGTACGTGCATATCAAAGAATCCCGGTGAACATATTTTATTTTCAAAATCATAAACTTTCGATGATTTGAAATCTGCTTCATTCAGCCCATCAATCTTTTCAATAATTCCATCTTTTATCAGTAAATCACTTTTTTGATTTAACTTTTGTTCCGGATTTAATACCAAAACTTGTTTTAGAATAATTTTCATTTCTCACCTTATCTTAATGCATTGTACCTAGTAAGTATAAAACTGCCATGCGGACAGCAACACCATTTGTAACTTGATCAAGAATTACTTGATACGGACCATCAGCCACTTCCGATGAAAGTTCAACGCCTCTGTTAATTGGTCCGGGATGCAGTATCACAATTTCTTTATTAAACTTTTCTATACGTTCGGATGTAATTCCAAAATATTTATGATATTCTCTTAAAGAAGGTATTCTTGTTCCGGCGTTTCTTTCAAGCTGAATTCTCAAAACATTGAGAACATCATTCTTAGCGATAGCTTCATCTAACTTTGTAAATATTTTCACACCTAAAGATTCAATTCCTAATGGAATCATTGTAGCTGGTCCGCAAACAGAAACAATTGCACCCATAGATTTTAGACCAAATATATTTGAAAGAGCTACACGGCTGTGAGCTATATCTCCAACAATACAAACTTTTAATCCTTCCAATTTTCCAAGCCGTTCTTTAATTGAATACATATCAAGCAATCCTTGAGTAGGATGTTCGTGGAGACCATCTCCTGCATTAATGATATTCGCCTTTGAGATTCGAGTTAAGTATTGTGGTACACCGGCTGAATTATGTCTAACAACAATCATATCTACTTTCATTGCTTCAATGTTTCGGACAGTATCCTTAAAAGTTTCACCTTTTTTAACGCTGCTCGTTGAAGTTGAAAAATTTATTGTGTCGGCTGATAGACGTTTCTGAGCGAGTTCGAAAGAGATTCTTGTTCGTGTAGAGTCTTCATAAAAAAGATTTACAATTGTTTTTCCCTGAAGAGTAGGAACTTTCTTTATTGGGCGTTCAAGAATTTCTCGGAATGTAGTTGCAGTATCAAGAATCAATTGAATATCTTCTTTGGGTACACCGTTTAAGCCTAATAAATGTCTGTTTGATAATGACATGATCTTCTCTTTAAATTTTACTTGGAGCGTTAACTAAAAAAACACCGTCTTCACCGTCGGTTTCTTTAATACGTACACGTACTTCCTCATTAATTGATGTTGGAATATTCTTACCGACAAAATCTGCACGGATTGGTAATTCACGATGCCCACGATCAACCAAAACACAAAGTTGAATTGTATTCGGTCTGCCAAGATCCATTAGTGCATCAAGTGCCGCACGCACAGTTCTGCCTGTGTATAAAACATCGTCAATCAGAATTACATCTCGGTCATTGATATCAAACGTAATGTTTGTTACAGAAATCTCCGGCTGTTTTAACCGTTTACGAAAATCATCACGATATAGAGTTACATCAAGCACACCGTAACTCGGATCTGACTTATCAATCTCTTTAATTTTTTGCTTTATTCGTTCTGCAATAAATTCTCCTCGAGTCCGCATACCAATCAGGACAAGATTTTTTGATCCTTTGTTCTTCTCTAATATTTCGTGTGCAAGACGAGTTAGTGTTCTGTTAAGTCCTTCTTCGTCAATTATTTTTGCTTTTATGTCCATATAAAAAAAATCCTCGTTGACTTTTCAGTCGCCGAGGTCTCCATTTTTGTTTTCTATTTTAATTTCTTCTTTCATCCCTTGCCTATCTCTCCGGATAAAGTTAAAGGAAAATTTCTTGAGTAAAGTTAGACTAATTTCAATTTATTACAAAATAATTATTGAAAAAAAAGTTCATCCCGATAATTCGGGATGAACTTATCATTAGAATCATTGCATCTTAAATTCAATGCGTCGGTTTAATTCCCTTCCTTCTGCAGTTTTATTATCGGCAACAGGATTAAGTTCTCCGAAACCAATAGCTCGTAGTCTGCTTGTAGAAACACCTTTAGAGGTTAAATAATTTTTTACAACATCAGCTCGCTTCTGAGCAAGCTGTTTATTATAAACTTCAGAGCCAACGTCATCTGTATAACCTTGAATCTCAACTTTCATATCCGGATTCTTTAGCAAAGTCTTTGCTGCATCATAAAGAATTGGATAAGATTCAGCAGCCGGTTTAGCACTGTTGAAATCAAAATTAACTCCTACTAAAACCCATTTTTCCATTGAAGAAATTGTCGGCTTTTCAACAACCACTTCTTTAGTAACTTCTTTGGGAATATGTTTTTTAATCATCGCTTCAATTTTGTCATAGTCGGTCATATCTTTATATTCTTGTGATGATACTCCGGAATAAAGTTGGCAACTTTTTGAAGGTGCACCTTTATCCAGAAAATAAAGTAGTCCAAGTCCTACACTTATGTAAGAATCTTTCCCGCTGGCTTCTCCTGCGCCTAAGGCACCGTCTAATTCTGAATTACTTGTAATTCGATAATCAAATTCCGTTACAAATTTCCATTCTTCACTTAGATTCCATTCAATTCCCGCACCGGCACCAAATTCTAATACAATTGCATTTTCATCGAATGTTTTAGTAAGATAATTTGTCAGCATTCTATAATTGACGCCAAGACCTCCGAACAAGTAAGGAGAAACTGATGCACACGGAGCTAAATAAAACAAAAAATCTAAATCACCCGTAATAGAATTTGTTTTCGCTGTCTGTAATAATTTATTAGGATCAGTATATTGACTTTCTAAATGTTTATAGCCAGCATTTAGTCTTAATGCTACATATTCGGAAAAATTCCTTTGTAAACCAATATAACCGCCAAAGTTTGTGTTTAAGCTAGTAGTGTTAATACTAAAAAATCTCGGATACTTGAATCCAAATCCCACCGACCAACTATCTTGAGCAAGCTGAGCATTTACTACTTCAACAGAAAGAAGTAAAATAGAGAGTGCAAATATCGAATAGAATTTTTTCATATAACCTCCTTAAAAAAGGATTTTTTAATTATTTATTTTTTCATCGCATAAAAGTCTTTATTTTAGTCCCACATAATTTTCGGGGTGTAGCGCAGCCCGGTTAGCGCGCTTCGTTCGGGACGAAGAGGTCGGGAGTTCGAATCTCCCCACCCCGACATCAAAAACAAAACACTAAAACGGGTAGCTTACGGCTCCTTGATTATGTCCTGTCCAAACCCATTCCTTCTTACTTATTACCCATGAATTTGTTACTGAAGTTACTTGTATTAACCAGAAAGCATTCTCAATTTTTGCAGGAGGATTGAATAAAGAAGCAGAAGTACTTGTAACAGTAACTCTAACACTCCAACTTCCGGTTACACCTGGATAATCAATGTTACCAGCACCATCTGGAGTTGCTGCTTTTGGCGGAATACCAGGCCATGGAACATTAAATGGTACTGGAAATGTTGTAGTGCTGCTGAGACCGGTAAAACCAACGAATAAAGATGCACCATATCTTTGTCTAAGTTGATTAATCCACCAAGGATCTGCAGGTAAATTCCGAATTCCTTTTTTCGTCTTAGTAACTGTCCAAACCCTTGATCCGGTTAAATCAGTGATATTAAGAGTGCCTGAACTAAATCCATATTCTTTAGTTTCTAATACTTTGCTTAATGAAAAAGTTTTAGAGCCATCATCATTTGAAATTATTGATCCGCTTACGGTTCCAGAAATTACTGTATTATCTGTTAATGCATATTGAGCAGTCTTGGTTACATTAACATTGGCTGTCGTAAATGTATTATCTACTGTAGCTGATAAACTAGAACTTACCCAATTATTATTAACCAATTCTTGTATAGGAAGTAGATCGCCTGTATTCATTTCATAAGGAAGAGGAATAGATAATCTAACAGGTTGTGCAAATATAATTCCTGCTGGTGTTAAATTAGTTACACCAACTTGAGTACTAGCAGCACTATTTAGTGGAGGAGGAACATTATTGACACTTACTTGAGATGCCGCTACAGTAACATTTTGAGTTACAGCATTTGCTGGAACTACTATCGTTACACCTTGTCCGGACACCGACTCATTATTAGTCGGGATTGTTACAGTACCACCTGCTGGTGTTAAATTTACTGCGGTAGTTTGAATTTTATCTAATGGAATAGAAACTATTTGTGCTGCTTTGTTTACCAAATCTATAGTTGCGTAAACAAATGAAAAACCGTAACCTGTTGCAGTAGCAGTAACTTTTAGCACTGCTAGATTAAGTGTAGTAATATCATAGGAGAAATTACCTGTAGCATCTGTTGCTATTGTAGTTACAGTAGTGCCATCTTGTTTTAACATTTGCACTGTGGCGCCTGAGACCGCACCACCTGTTTTTGAATCAACTACACTACCTTTTAGAACAAGTGGTTGTGCTGGTGGTGCAGGTGGATTTGGAGTTGGTAATTCTGGTCCTACCCGAGAACTTTCACAACTAGTCAGTAAAAAGGAACCTACTAAAAAGAATAAACATGCAACAACAAATAGTACAGAGGTATTTTTGTTTTTTTTCATATTACACCCCAGATTGATTAGTTTTTAATTCATTAATTTTTCCGAAAATTATTTTTTATGAATTCTGGATTTAACTTTTTTATGAAATTATTTATTTTATTTCCGGTAGTATATCTAAGTCCGATTAAATCGGGCGAATTACTACGCACAATGTACCCCCATCCAAAATTTTCTTGAGTTCGAAGTCTAATAAAATCAGGTTTCCAGTACTTTGAAGGAAATATTGGAATTGAAATATTAATCCCGCCATTCGATACACCCCTTATTGATCTTAGTGCAAAAAAGCCAATTTCTATTTCCCCGAATTCTCTATTAATATCAAAACGAATACTATAATCACCCATTATAAATTTACCTGCTGAAAATCCCAATGTCAAATCATATTCTGGTATTCGAAAATCAAAATTAACACCACCAGTCCATATAAACTGATCTGAATAATTAAATCTCTTCCCTACAAAATAGGCAAAGCTTGTAATTCCAAAATTAATTCCAATATTGATATCACCATTTGAAAAATATTTTTTGCCTTCTAAATCAAAGCCATATCTATTATTGGAAAAATATCCTATTGAAGATGAAACAAAAAAAGAATTTGGTAATCTTAATGTTTGATTTATCACTGCCAATCCTGTTCGAACAGAATCCTCCATTGGCAATAAATCATTATGGATTGGAATTATTAATTCATAATTAATATTCATACCTTTCCAAAAACTTGTTCTAATTCCAGGTACTAAATTAAGCTGCCACATTACAGGATCAGTATAAACTCCAAATTGAGCTGCTATAGTTGGTTTTAATGTTATGTCAAATCTTAAATTCGTTGAATTAAATTCAGTTTCATTTTTTAATTCTTGCCATTCAGTTTCAGTTTCAAAAATAATTTTCAATTTTTCTGCGAACTCGGCTCCGGAAATATTTGAAGTCAAGTAATTTTTACAATCCGTAACTGAAGCTTCAATAATCACTAAAGGTATCTTTCTGTTCTCAGGAATTAAGATTATTTTTTCTTGCCCGGTTAATTTAGGCACAACGATCTTAAGAACTTCCTTAACTGCATCTATATCGAATCTATACACTCTATTTTCGTATGCAATTATTATTTTATCTGTATCGTACTTAATACGAATATTTTCAAAACCGGTATTTGCAAGATCATTAATAATGTTTTGCTTTATTCCTAAATCTTGCGGGAATAAAATTTCAAAGAACGAAAAGAATAATAAGAGAAAAGTGATAATTTTTTTTTTGTATATAATATTTACCCCTCAAAAAATTAGTGCTGCCCCGTAAACAAGAATATTATTAAAATTGGAATAAATGGAAGGATTATTGGTTTTTAATATTTCGAATATGAACCCCTTTTAATCTTATGATTAATATAGTGATTGAGTCGTTAAATTCAAATAATTAATTCAAAATCAGGATAAAATCATTTATTAATTCAGTGAATTTTTGTTTGAATATTTTCTGTATTTTTATACAAATAAAAATGGAAAAAATTATGGCTTCAAATCATTCATTTGATATCGTCTCGGAAATTGATTTTCAAGAAGTTGATAATGCTTTAAACCAAGCTGCTAAAGAAATTCAACAGCGTTATGATTTAAAAGACTCTAACACAGAAATTTTGCTTAACAAAAAGGAAAAATTAATAACCCTTAACACAAAAGATGATTACTCACGCAAACAATCCATAGATATTCTGCAGACAAAATTTATTAAGCGCGGAATTTCAATAAAGGCGTTGAAATATCTTGAACCGGAACCTGCAGCAAACGGAAGACTGAAACAAGTAATCAATCTACAAAGCGGAATCTCTAAAGAAAACGCAAAGTTGATTACAAAAATGATTAAAGAAAGCAGATTAAAAGTTAATACTCAGATTCAAGACGAACAGATAAGGGTACAAGCTCCTAAGATTGATGATCTTCAAGCAATAATGAAACTTGTTAAAGAATCCGATCTCGATTTCCCCGTTCAATTTACCAACTACAAATAATCATTCATGCCTGTAGAGACTCGATTTATCGAGTCTCCAATCAATCCTGGCTTGCATTTGAGACTTCATAAATGAAGTCTCTACAATAATCCAACCATTTAGAATTAATAGATGGAATATTTAAAATAAAAAGGGCTGTCCTATTGAGACAGCCCTTATAATAATCGCTTACAGTTTTAGTTGAAGATATATCTTATAGAAAACTGTATTCTATAAACATCACCGATACCAGCATTGTATTGGAATGTTTTATCCATCAACTTACCACCAGTGCTTCTCATTTGGTATAGAGCTCTTCCTTGAGCATCTGCACCACGAGCTGTCAATGGTGTATTTGAAATTAAACTCTGACCAACACCCCAATTCTTGTTAATTAAATTTCCAAAATTTAGAATATCTGCTCTAATTTGTAATGTGTTACGCTTTCCAAGAAAATTAGCATAAACTTCCTGAATAAAACTCAAATCCATCCTTGAAATCATTGGTAGAGAAACAGCATTACGTTCTGCATATTTACCTCTATTATCACTTAGATATGCATCCTGTTTTATATAATCTTCCCATGCTGCAGCTTGTTGTTCTGGTGTAAAAGTAACACCGGAGGCAGTATATTGCTGAAAATTCATTTCTGTTTTATTTCTTGGAATATATATAAGATCGTTAAATGAGTTTCCGTCACCGTTCAAGTCACCGCTAAATATATAACTTGCAGGTGACGGTGTATACATATCCCACATAAATGAGATTGTGGTTGAACCAATTTTGAAATAATCAAAACGGTATGTTAGAGCAGCAAAGAATCTGTCTCCAGGATTAGTTGACGAAAATGAAACCCCCGGGTTATTTGGATCACCGGACATTGCATTGTTTTGCCAAGATCCGCTAGCAATTGAACCAGGATCAACAGTATTTCTAGCTTCGCCATAAACATAACCGACCTTATAAAATAAACCATTACTGAATGGTTTTTCTATTGTAGCGGCAAAGCTCCAGTTATATCCAACATCTTGATTTTTCAAAACAATTGCATTATCAATATTGGAATTGATTTTGGTATTAGTCCATCTTGGACGATTATCAACACCCTTAAATGCAGTTTGTGCTGCAGGTAGGTTTGCATTGATATAGTATAAACCATTTACATCACGGTTATAAAGAACTTCTGCTGTACCAATAAGTCCAAACCAAGGAAGAGTTTGATCAATAGCAAAATTTGTTCTCCAAACTTGAGGGAATTTAAAATCTTTATCTGTTAAAGCCAATTCATATTGTGAGGCAGGTGCACCTGTTACATTAGTTGGCTTGTATGCATTAGGATTCGGATTAAAAGGGCGACCACCAGCAGAGATTAACTTACCCGCTGGTATGTTATCAATTCGTTCGAATCCGGTTAAAACTCCGGTGTTACCGATTTGGTTAGAGATCCAAACATAAGCAGGACGTCCAGTAAAAATACCGGTACCGCCGCGAATCTGTGTAGAACGGTCTCCATTTACATCCCAATTAAAACCAACTCTTGGTGACCAAAGAATTTTTGGATCCGGTAGTTTTCCAGTTTGATACTGAATTGGATTTCCATTTTCATCCCTAAAAGTAAGAGCATTAGCCAATGCATTATCAAAACCTGTATCTCCAAAGATTGGAACGTCAACTCTTAATCCCATAGTTAATTTAAGATCTTTGCTAAATTGCCATTCATCTTGTGCATATACACCGGCATAAAATACCTTTAATGGCTGAACCGGTTTTTCCTGACCAGGAATATTATTCCACCTTACTTGGAATCGTGCTAAACCAACAGTAGTAGAAGTTCTGTTCGGATTTGCAAGATAGCCATTTGCATCAGTATAAAAATCAGCAAGAGAATTGTAAACATATACGCTTTGTGATCCGGGGAAGAAAACGTTTTCTGAATTATAAATTTCAGCACTAACACCAAAAGTTAAGTTATGGTTAGCAGTATAAATACTAAAGTTATCCTGAATCTGATAACTGCTGTAACGTAATTCGTTATTAGGTGTGAATGGCTCAAAACCAAATGATGTATATGTAGAACCACTACTGAGAATATCTACCATTGGGAAGAATGTACCTTTTGATTCTCTGCTTTCATCACTATAATTATAACCGACAATTAAATTGTTTGACATATTATCACTAATTACCGAATTCCACTCGCCAATTACTGATCGAATATTTTCTAAAATAGCATAATTTGAGTTTGCGAAGTTCAAGGCATTATTATTGCTTCTTCGAGCACCAAAACCAAGTGATGAAGAGGTTGACATTAATACGTCAGTTTTTGAATCTAACTGTGTATAACGTAAACTTATTTTATTCTTATCGTTAAGGTTAAAATCTAACTTTGCTAAAAATCTTGTTGAAGGATTTGCAAAGTCATAACCCTGATAAGAACCTGTAGTGTAATTGAATTTTGATTGTAAAAACGTGCTTAATGCATCAAGATCAGAAGCTAAAACTCTTGTAACATTACCTGTTGCAGTCTCGCCACCTAGATTTGCTCTAAATGTCGTTCCAGGACTAAGGGTTTTATCATCTTCAAAACTAAGGAAGAAAAAGAGTTTATCTTTAATAATCGGTCCGCCAATACGGGCACCTAATAGATCATACTTAAATGTTCCGGGATTGAAAACATTTTCTTTTGCTTTTGTACCAACTAAACCTTGAGTACGCCAGCTATAATAAGCAGAACCTGAAAATTCATTTGTTCCGCTTTTAGTAACTGAGTTAATACCGGCACCAACAAAATTTCCTTGACGAACATCATAAGGAGCTATGTTAACTTGAACTTGTTCAATAGCATCTAGTGAAATTGGGGAAACGCCTGTTCTATCTCCAGGCTGACCGGCAAGACCAAATGAATTATTAAAATAAGAACCATCAACAGTCATGTTATTGAGACGGTTATCAACACCGGCAAAAGAATAACCAAAACCTGCAGGACTATATTGTGGTGTTAAGCGGGCAACATCTTCAATTCTTCTGTTAATGGTTGGAAGTACATCAATAGCTTCTTTACTTACAGATGTTGCAGCACCGGTTCTTGCTGCACTTAGAATTGCACCTTTTTCTGCTGTTACGGTTACACCTTTTAATTCAATAGTGGTTTCGGGAAGCTTAAAATCTACTCTAAGATTTTGTCCCAAATTAAGTGTAATTCCTTCTTCTACTTGAGATGTATATCCTACCATAGAAACTGTAACTTTGTACGGACCGCCAACTCTAAGACCTAATAAATTGAATTTTCCATCAGGACGTGTTGAAGTTCCGTATTGAGTTCCGGAAGAAATATGTACAACGATTACATTAGCTCCTGGTAATGCATTTCCGTTTTGGTCCACAACCGTACCGTTCATGGCGGAAGTAGTAACCTGTGAATACATTAATTGAGAGCTAAACAACATAACCGTAAACAAGAAAAAAGAAATCAATTGTTTAACTTTTCTCATATTTTACTCCTTTATGGGTTGGTGAATATTAATTAATACGATTTTTTTTAGAATGGTTTTTATACAGACAAAATAGATTACTAACATGTGTATATGAATTCATTTTTAGATTCATTGAGTACAAACTTTAGTTAACTCACTTATTTTTGATCAATGAGTTGATTGGAGATTTTTTTTTACACTGGAAGATATGAAAATCTTATTAATGTCAAAAGGATTTAACAATTTTTTAATTTTCTAAAAATCCACTTTTTGTTCTCAACAAAATTGGAATTTCTTAATTTAAAAACTATCTTTTCATCCATCTCATCTGAAAATCTTAATTTTTATTAATACTTACTTATATTTAACTTTATTTTTAGCAAGGATTCCCAAAATGAAAAAATTGATCATTTTCTTATCGCTATATTTATCTATTTCTATCTATGTTCTTGCAGGTTCAAAACCATATGTAATATTAGTTTCTTTTGATGGTTTTAGATGGGATTACCTAAAAAGAGAAATTACTCCCAACCTTGACAAGATTAAAGAAAACGGAGTATCTGCTCTATCACTACGCCCAGCATTCCCATCAAAAACATTTCCGAATCACCAATCAATAATAACCGGAATGTATCCGGCTCATCACGGAATTATTGCTAATACTTTCGGCGATCCTTTCAATAAAACTATTTATAGAATGGGAGATACAAACGCTGTCCGAGATGGTAAATGGTACTTAGGAGAAGCTTTTTGGGAAACAGCAGAAAGACAAGGAATTAAAACTGCAAGCTATTTTTGGCCGGGGTCTGAGATTCTAATCTCATATCGTCATCCTTCTTATTATGAAAGATATGACCATGAAAGACCATATGAAAAAAGAATTGATGGTGTTATCAACTGGTTAAAATTATCTCCCGAAAAAAGACCTCATTTTATTACAGTATATTTTCATGAAACAGATACACAGGGACACAAATTCGGACCGGACTCACCTGAGAATAATCAAGCAATCAAAACTCTTGATAACATCGCAGGATTACTTTTCCAAAAATTAGATGAAATAAAAATGCGTGACAGTGTTAACGTTATTTTTGTTTCCGATCATGGTATGACCGAAGTCTCACAAGAACGGACTATTAATATTGAAAAAATAGCCGATTCACCTGATTGTAAATTTTACGACGGTGGTCCGATCATGTTTGTTGAACCGAAAAAAGAAAAGATCAACGATGTTTACAACATTCTGAAAAAAAATGAAAACCATTACAAAGTTTATTTACGTAATGATGTACCGGAATATTTTCATTTTAACGATCATCCTTTTATTTCCCCAATAGTTGTTGTTGCTGATTTGGGCTGGTCTGTTCTCACAAATAGAAAATCCGACCGGGACGGAAAAGGAAATCATGGTTACGATAACAACCAACTTGATATGCATGGAATATTCTTAGCAGTTGGTCCAAATTTTAAGAAGAACTACCACACAGGAACTCTTTGGAATATTGATATCTATCCTTTGCTGTGTAAAATTTTTGAAATCTTTCCGCGAACTAATATAGACGGCAAGCTGGAGAGGATTGAGTTTATTTTAAATAACTGAGTTTACGCAAAATTGATTTTGAATAGCCCCGATATTTAGAGTCTGTGTGATTATTGTATAGCGAAATTTATTTCGCTCATAACTGCTGTGAAAATATTATTTTTTCCGCAATTAGCGAGATGAACCTGCATGATCGGTAGGCAGGTCTCGCTTAACAATTAACATTTTCACACACCATCTGAAGGTCGTGGTTATTTAATATATCTATACTGTGTAAATTGAGTTAAATAATTAATTTGAAGAACCAATTGATGACAAAAAACTTATTTAAGATTGATTACGAGAAATATTCTCTCCCCAACGGATTGCAGGTAATTCTTTATCCTGATCTTTCTATTCCTGTTGCTGCAGTAAATTTGTGGTACCGTGTCGGCTCTGCAAACGAGACAATCGGTAAAACTGGTTTTGCCCATTTGTTCGAACATATGATGTTTCAGGGTTCACAGAACGTTCCTAAAGAAGGACATTTCAAATTTATACAGGAAGCCGGCGGAAGTTTGAACGGTTCTACAAGTTTTGAACGGACTAATTATTATGAAACTGTTCCTGCAAATTATCTTGAGCTTGCTTTGTGGTTAGAATCTGATAGAATGGGATTTATGCTGCCGGGATTGAATCAAGAGAAACTCGATAATCAAAAAGATGTAGTAATGAATGAAAGAAGGCAGCGATACGAAAATCAACCGTACGGATTAGCATGGGAAAAATTATTTTCAAATTTATTTTCAAACGATCATCCGTACTCCTGGCCTACAATCGGCTGGATGGATGACATTGTAAAATTTGAACTTGATGACGTAAAAAAATTTTTTGAAAAATATTATTCTCCTAATAATGCTTCTTTAGTTATCGGCGGAAATTTTGATAGATCTAATGCCAAAGATCTTGTTGAAAAATATTTTGGTGAGATAAACGGAACTGTACCGATTCCGGAGATTGAGGCATCGAAACAATCTCTAGATAAACCCAAAAAAATAATTTATGAAGACAATGTCCAACTGCCAAGGATCTATCTTGCATGGCATACTGTCCAAGCATTTCATGAACACGATGCGGTACTCGATCTGCTTTCGGATATTTTAACGTCATCAAAAAATTCGCGTTTGCACAAGTCGCTAGTCTTCGAACAACAAATTGCGCAGGATATTTCATCGTTTCAATATTCCGGAAAACTTGACGGCTCATTCATAATTGCATCAACAGCAAAGCCGGGTGTTACTCTTGAAAAAATTAAAGATGAGATCACAAGAGGAATTGATGAATTAATATCCAAAGGTATTACTGAAAATGAATTAATGAGAGCTAAGAATAATATAAAGTCTTCCTACATCTTCTCACTGCAAAAAATTGATCTGATAACAGATCATATTAATCACTATAATTTTTATCTGGATAAACCCGATTCATTTCTATTTGATCTTTCGCGTTATGAACAAGTAACTCGCGAACAAATAATTGATGCAGCACAAAAGTTTTTAACCAAACCAAATCTCGAACTAAATATTATTCCTAAAGCGATGTGATGATTATGTTAAACAGATCCGTTACACCTGCACCAACGAAAGATCTTATATTCAACATACCCGAGATGAAATTTCTAAAACTCGGAAATGGCATTGATATAAGTATCGTCCGCAAAGAGAAACTTCCGATCGTTTATTCCGAGATAATAGTTTTTTCAGGCAGCAGGTTTGATCCATCCGATAAAAAGGGATTGGGATATTTAACTTCTCTTTTGATGGATGAAGGAGCCGGAGAATTTGATGCTCTTCAATTAAGCGAGGAATTTGAGAAACTTGGTTCTGTCTTTTCTGTTTCTGCCGATCATGATACTATAATTCTTTCAATATTATCACTAACCGAAAATTTCGAGAGATCGCTGGAACTTATTTCTAAAATTGTTCTGAAACCCCGGTTTGAAGAAAAAGATTTCCAGCGTGAAAAGAAAAAAGTCTTAGACAGAATCCTTCAGTTAAAAGATGAACCTTCTTTTATTGCTTCATCTGCTTTCGAGCGCCGTGTTTTCGGTGATTCGTATTACGGATTTCCGGAAATCGGATCTGCAGAAAGTGTAGCAAAAATTTCTAACGATGATGTTAAAGATTTTTTTGTGCGGACATTCACTTCTTCTAATGCAAAAATTGTTGCTGCCGGGAATTTGAAAGAGACAGAGATTGTTAACTTGTTTAATAAATATTTCAAAGAGTGGAATTCTTCATCAGATAACAATAAATATTTTGAAATTCCAAAACGAAAAAAAACATCATATTACTTTATTCACAAATCTGATTCCGCACAAAGTGAAATCCGCGTAGGGCATATTTCTAAGAAACGGAACGCAATTGATTTTATTCCCACAAGAATTATGAATACTATTTTAGGCGGACAGTTTTCGAGTAGAATAAATTCAAACTTGCGCGAGAAAAGAGGATTTACTTACGGCGCTAATTCTTCTTTTCATTATTATAAAGAAACCGGGTTGTTCGAAATTTCAACAGCGGTTAATATTGAAAATACAGGCGAAGCAATTATTGAAATCTTAAAAGAGCTAAACGGAATTCGTGAACATATTTCCGAAGAAGAAATAAATTTTGCCAAATCTTATCTGATAAAACAGTTCCCTTCGCGTTTTGAAACTTTGAATCAAATAGCAAAAAACCTTGAGTCGCTATTAATTCATTCTCTTCCTTTAGATGAACTAACTAATTATACTAATAAAGTTAAATCGGCTACTAACGAAGAAGTAAGATCTTCTGCAATTAATAATGTATTACCTGATGAATTGGTTATAGTTGCAGTTGGAGACCGTAAAAAAGTTTTTGAGCAGTTAAAGCAAATCCCTGGTACTGAACCTATTGAATTAGATATGTACGGAAACTTGCTCACTTAGTTTTTAGCGTAACCGTTTGCTTGCCAAAAATGTTTTCGAAAGAGGAATAATCTTATTACCCTTCTTTTTAATTTTTTCAATCTCATTCTGAATTTTTAAGAAATTACCGAACGAACTAAAAAAAATCTTCTGATCTACACCCGTTGTGTCTTCACAATAGAATTTAAATTTTGAAATTAACTCTGAGTCTTCCTGTGCATTTAATTCTATAAATTCAGAACGCTGATATAGAATAATGCTTTGGCGCTTAAATTCATCCCTAACATAATTATAGATAGGAGAATTATACAATGTTGAATTTTCATCTACAATGTAAGTCTTAGCATCTCTAAAACTGGAAACAATATTTTGCATTGATACGCGTAGTAATTCCTTTTGATAATCTGATTTTAATTTCATCTTTGGATCGCTGATGTCATTACTAAATAAAATTGCATATTCCTTCATGTAATCTTTAAGAGAATCAGCTTTTATGATAAGATCATGACCCGGAACGACCGTACAAGAAAGCGGATGATGAATACTCAAAAAGTCGTTAAAGCTCTTTTCGCTCAGATCGAATACATCATTGATCACAAATGAAAGCTCATTTCTCTTTCTAATAATTTCTTTATCAGGAATTAATATTGCTTTCAATTTCAGAACTTCGTTAGTATAAATACGGATCTCAGTTGTTCCGAACATTTTTTTTTCTTCAGATACAAATCCGGTAATATCTTTTTCAATAACTTTATTAATGTTTTTAATGATGAGCGGAACCGGCATATCTGCCGGAATTTTTACAATGTACTCAGTTTTTACAGAATCATAATCTGCGGACTTATATTTTTTTCTTGTTATCCATTTTGTTTCGATTCCATATTCATCAAGAACAGTAAAAAAAACAGTTTCAATTTGTAAAACTGAAAGCTCATGAACAACGGAATTTTTTTTAGGTTTTTTCAGCGACTCGATTGCAATGTTAATAACAAGCAATGATACTGTTACGGCTAAAAGATATTTAATAAATTTTTGTTTTCGTTTTGTCAAATTATTGATCGTAGCACAGATTCAAAATCTGTGCGTTACTTTTTAGGCACAGAATACGATTCTGTGCTACGAGTTTTTAAAATTTGGTTTACGTTTTTCCAAAAAAGCCGATGTACCTTCCTTAAAATCTTCCGAGCCGCATCCTTCCGCAAATAAATTCGCCTCATAATTAAGACCGTCAGATTCCGAAAGTTCATCACAACTAACAATTGCAAGTAACGCTTTTCTAACAGCAATTTGTCCTTTAGAAGAAATTTTTTCTGCAAACTCAGTTGCTTTACTCATTAATTCCTCTGAACTGTATATTTTGTTAACCAGACCAATTCTCAAAGCTTCATTCGCATCAATCAAATCTCCGGTTAAAATTAATTCTGCTGCTCTACCGGAATTAATCAATCGGGTTAATCTTTGCGTTCCGCCATATCCGGGAATTATACCAAGGTTGACTTCAGGCTGTCCGAATTTTGCTTTTTCGTTTGCAAATCTTATATGACATGATAATGCAAGTTCACATCCTCCGCCAAGAGCAAAACCGTTCACTGCTGCAATAACCGGTTTCCCTAGATTCTCTATCAAGTTGAAAACTGCCTGTCCGTTCTCTGAAAATTTCTTTCCGGTTGATTCATCTAATTTATTTAATTCGGAAATATCGGCTCCGGCAACAAAAGCTTTTTCTCCGGCGCCGGTTACAATTACAACATTTATTCCTTCATCATTTTTAATTGCAGTAAAACAATCTTGCATTTCGGTAATGGTGGCATAGTTAAGTGCATTTAATTTATCCGGGCGATTAAATGTAACAAACCCGATCTTATTTTTTACTTCGAATAAAATATTATTGTAATTCATAAATTCCTCTTACATTTTTACAAAGATTGGAATGTTTGCTCTCAGATTAAAAGACAGATACTGATTATTGGGTAAGTAATTGTAATAAGTAACAACATCCAGAATGAACATTGAAAAACCTGCGCCTATATGAAAGCCGAATTTATTTACATCTTCAACAAAATTTTGTTTACCACTGTCGTTCTTGAACTGATTCCAATTTTCGAAGAGAGCATACTCAGCACCTATATCAATTATAGGCATCAGTAAAACAACATTTTCTAAAATCGGTTTGAAATAATATCTTACCCCGGGAGCTATCATTAAAACATTACTTGAGAACGATGCGTAGTCGCTCCGTTTATATAAATCTTGTCTTCCCGGATAATGTTGGTAACCGATCATTGTGTAAAGAAATATTGGCAGAAACTCATTATCACTGTAAGAGAAAATAACTTCAGCACCTATACCGATATTCTGCACATCGGCAAATTCTCCGATTGGAAATCTGGGACCAACTGCGATTCCCATAAATAAACCTTTGGCTGTGCCAAATTTGAATTGACCAAATGTGACAGAACTAAAAAATACTAGAAAGAAAAAAAGTTTTTTCATTTAAATTTTAATTATGGTAATAGGATTTAACTTTTTATTTTTTATGTTATCAACCATTTTCCATCATCCATTAAACATCAACCATGCGGCTTGCCGCACTATGGATTACTTTCCAAAAAGCTGTGTCCCGATTCCGTACTTAAAAACTAAATCACCGCCATGAATTCCTGTTATATATATAAGATAGCAACCTGCTAATCCAAGAGGAATAAAAATGTATTTCCATTTGTTCTCAAATTTCTTTTTAAGAATTAAATATGTTCTTAAAACTAAAACCGCAAAAAAATACCAGAGTGTAATAGTTGCATTTTGTTCATGCTGTTCAATCATTCTGTCTAACAGATTTATTTTTTCTTTATATAGAATTTTTGCCGCCTCATGTGCTTGATTTCCAGTTAACACCGCAATTACTGCCGTTACAATTCCTACAAATAAAATTATATAAGCCGATTTACTCAAGTAATTTTTCTTAAGCAGAATACCAGACGCTTCGAAGAAAAAATATAGAATAAATAATGCCACAGGAAAGTGAACAATACGCGGATGAAGTTCTGCTAAAAATTCCATTTGTTATTTTTTCTTTTGTCGGTTTGTGAATCAATTCAAATATATGATAATGAACTCAATATTCAAAAGTTCACATTTTTATTCGGTTAGTTAATTAGCTCCCTTACGGAAAAGTTTTATCTCTGTGTAACTCTGTGATTTCTCGGTGGTACTCTGTGTAATAAAGACCAACAAATAACACAGAGAAACACTGAGCAGGCACAGAGAACCACTGAGAAAATATCCTAACTTCAATTCTTGCGTAAGGTCATTTAGTAAATAATTTTCTAACCGCACAGAACACTACCTCCGTTTACATTTAGTATTTCTCCGTTGATATGTTGTGCTAAATCGGAAGCAAGAAATAAAGTTGGTCCGGCAATATCTTCGGCAGTTGCAATTCTTCCAACGGGAATTCCTATTCTGATACTTTCTTTATAATCTTTATCAGCAAAGACATCATCGTTCATTTCCGTATCAACCCATCCGGGGGCTACAGAATTTACGGTTATATTATGAGAAGCCAATTCTACAGCAAGAGATTTTGTAAATGATATCATTCCCCCTTTTGAAGCGGCGTAATGAGAATGGTATGCTTCTCCTCTTTGACCCGCTGTTGATGTAATTAAAATTATTCTTCCAAATTTATTTTGCTTCATATAAGGTGTTACAGCTTTGCAGAATAAAAATGTTGAGGTGAGATTTATCCGAATTAATTCATTCCAATGATCAAGCGTCATGTTTTCAAGTGTTCCGTCGTTCCAGATCCCGGCATTATGAACAAGTATATCTATTTTGCCAAAATCCTTAGCTGTTTGATCAATCATGTTAAAAATTTCTTTTTCGGATTCCATATCAACACAATAAGCTTTAACATTTTTACCAAGTTCTTTTTCTAACTTTTCTGCTTGTAGCTTTGCACTCTTATAAGTGAAAGCAACTTTAGCATTTGCTTTCAAAAATAATTTTACACAAGCTTCCCCAATTCCTCTGGAACCGCCTGTAATAATTGTAACTTTATTTGAAAGATCAATCATATTAATACCTCACTTTAAATAAGAATAAACCTTTTGCGGGAACTGATTCATCCGCTTCTTCTCTATTTTTTTCTTTGAGAACTTCAATTAAATAATCTTCACTAAGGTTATTTTCTGCTGCAAATAAAAGTGTTCCGATAATAGTTCTTACCATTCCATGCATAAAACGATTGGCTGAAATATAAAATGTTGAAAGTGTTTTACCTTTTCTCCAAATAATTTCTTTTACTTCACAAGTTTTATCTTCAATTTCAATATTCTTTCTTGAGAACGAAGTAAAATCATGTGTGCCTAATAATGTTTTCGAAATTCTGTTTAGATAATCAATATCTAATTTTGAAAACGATGGGAAATAATAAGAGTAATTATTATAGAATGGTGATTTGTGATCACAAAAAAGGTAAATGTAACTCCGGTTCTTAGCATCAAACCGTGCATGAAAGGATTCATCTGCTTTTTCCATCTTCAAAATAGAAATATCATTCGGTAAAATTGAATTAAGTGAATAACGGAACCTATAAAGATCTAAATCACCTTCAATTCTGAAATTTGCAACTTGTCCTAAAGCATGAACGCCTGTATCGGTTCTTCCCGAACCAATAAGATTAACTTTTTCTTTCAGAATAACTTCAACGGCATCAACAATTTTTTGCTGAACAGTAACAGCATTGCTCTGGATTTGCCATCCGGCGTAATTTGTTCCGTCATATTGGATTAATATTCTATAATTATTCATGTGGCATTATTTGCAATCATATACATTTTAAAAATAATGATTGTTTTTAGATATAAAAAAAATTAGATTGTAAATGAATCAGAAATTAATTTCTTTTTCGAACCAGTGTTATCTAATCTTATTCTATCTTTATTAATTTATTTAATAAATAAACTCTATACATAAAGACTTTAGTTACATAGACATTATTATATATAAAAATTGGTTGAGAGTTCAACCTATTAAATAACTAAATCTAATTACTAATTATGAGAGGTGTGTATGAGAAAATTATTACAGATATCTCTGTTATTTCTCATTATTTTACCCGGTTTTCTACTGGGGCAAAGCACTTTTAAGGTGAAAGGAAAAGTAACCGATTCTAAAACCGGTGAGCCATTAATTGGAGCCTCCGTTGTTTTGAAAGTATTAAATGTCGGTGCTGCTTCTGATTTCAATGGCAACTTTTCTTTTGATGTTCCCACCATTTTAGCAAAAGGGCAAACAAGTGACTTAGTCGCAAGTTTTGTTAACTATAAAAAACAAACTGCCAGCGTCACTATTAACGGTTCAGATATTACTTATAATTTCTCTCTTGAGGAAGATATTCTCCAGATGCAGACAGTTGTAGTTACTGGAACCGGAACTTCAGTTGAAAAACAAAAACTTGGTAATACTATCGGACATGTTTCAGCAGAAGCAGTAGCCAACAGTAAAGCACTTGATGTTATTTCTGCAATACAGGGTAAAGTAGCTAATGTTGAAATAACACAAACCAGCGGTGAGCCTGGCGCTTCAACCTATATTAGAATTAGAGGCGCACATTCTATAACCGGTGGTACACAACCTTTAATGGTTGTTGATGGTTCACCTATCAATAATCAAGAAATCGGTGCAGGAGGTGTCGGTGGTGTTACTCAACAAAATCGTGCATCAGATATTAATCCAAAAGATATTGAATCAATCAGCATTCTAAAAGGAGCTTCAGCAGCCGCACTTTACGGATCGCGTGCTCTTAACGGTGTTGTTCTTATTACAACTAAGAGCGGTAAAGCCGGTAAAGCAAAAGTCTCTTATGATCTTTCTTACTCTTACGACGATATTACACAAGTTCAACCTCTGCAACAATTATATGGTCAAGGTAATAATGGACTTGCAAGCAAAACTGCAAGTGCAACTTGGGGTCCACTACTTGGTTCAACCCCGGTATTCAATCACGAAAAAGATATGTTCCAAACCGGTCACAATACAGATAATAATTTAACCGTATCAGGCGGTAATGAGAGAACAACTTATTACTTCTCGGTTGGACGTACTAATGTTTTAGGTACTATTATCGGGAACAGCCGCTATCAAAGAAATTCAATTCGGTTAAAAGCATCTCAACTAATTAACGAACAAATTAAAGTTACCGGAAATTTCCAGTTTAATGATGTTTCAGCAGACAGGATACAACGAGGTTCTAATGTTAGCGGTTTATTGCTTGGTGGCTGGCGAACACCTCCGGATTTTGATAATTCACTCTACATAGATCCAGTTACAGGATTTCACAGATCCTATAGAGTTCAAAATCCTACTGCGCTAAAAGTTTCTCGTGGTTATGATAATCCTTTCTTTGTAGCTTTCGAGCATGTGAACAAATCTGATGTTGGAAGAGTTTTTGGTAATATAAAAGTTGATTATGATCCTTATGACTGGTTGAACTTCAGTTATATTCTTGGTCATGATTATACAAATGATGAAAGAAGAACTGTTCTTCCCCCCAGCAGTTCAGCACAACCGGATGGTTTAGTAACAAGAGAAAAATTTAACACTCAGGAAACCGATGGAAATTTTGTTGTAACAGCAAAAAACAAATTTGATTTTGCAGATATGACTGCAACATTAATTTTGGGTCAAAACCTGAATCAACGAAAATATAATGCAATTTCTGTTACCGGTACTAATATGGCTGTTTATGGTTTTAATCAGCTCGATAACACAGCATCATATACACCGGACGAATTTGAATCAACTATAAGAAGTGAATCATACTGGGGAAATTTAACTTTTGAAATGTTCAACCAATTATATCTTACTGCCGGACTAAGAAATGACGGTTCTTCTACATTTGGCGAAAGTGAGAAACGTCACTGGTATCCTAAATTCAGCGGTGCGTGGGAATTTACTAAGTTAGATCTCTTCAAAGACTTTTCATCATGGCTTAATTTTGGTAAAGTTCGATCATCTTATGGTGAAGCAGGACAAGAACCCGGAGTATATACCACTCTTACAGCTTTCGGATCTAGTACCGGTGCTTTTGGTGACGGTTGGGGATTAAGCTTCTCTTCAAACGCATATGGTTTCGGTGGTTTCTATACTACAGGCGGTAAAGGTCAAAAAAATATTCTTCCGCAAAGAACAAAAGAATTTGAAGTTGGTTTAGATTTCGGCTTTTTGAATGACAGACTCGGTGTTGAGTTTACTTATTATAATTCTAAAACGACCGATGCTATCTTTTCTCTTCCTTTACCACCTTCAACAGGTAATACTTCGCAAGTACAAAATGCCGGTATTATAAATAATAGAGGTATTGAGTTAAGTATTACTGCTCAACCAATAAATATATCTAATTTCAAATGGGATTTAGGATTGATCTATGCAACAAATAAAAATGAAGTTATAGATCTTTCCGGAGCTGAATATATTGGCTTAGGTGGATTCACCAGCGCTAACGGTGCTGCATACATGGGTCAACCACTTCCTGTTATTAGAGGTTACGATTATGTAAAATTCGGAAGAGGAGTAGTATATAGCGGAGTTGATATTGATAAAACTTATACTGGTTGGAGCCCGGGAGATATGTATATTCATACAACTGGATACCCGGTGCAAGATCCTCAAGTAAGAATTATTGGCGATCCTAATCCTGACTGGACCGGAAGTGTAAGAAGTACATTTACACTTTTTGGAGAAGTAGAACTCTCAGCTCTATTTGATATTAAGCAAGGTGGAGATGTTTGGAATGGAACACTTGGTGCTTTAACGTATTTTGGCACTTCTGCCGAATCTGCAGACCGTGGTACTTTTGTTGTATTTAATGGTTATGGACCGGGTGTCGGAAAATCTGTTGTAAAAGACCAGGCTTACTATCAAGGTGTTGGAAGCAGCTTTGTTGGTCCTTCATCTGCAAATATGGAAGATGGTAGTTATGTTAAACTACGCGAGATCTCCATTGCCTATACATTGAGAAATGATTTAATTAAGGATTGGACAGGTATTAGCAGTATTGATCTTCGATTGAGTGCTCGTAATCTTAAGACCTGGACAAATTATAAAGGTATTGATCCCGAAACTAATCTTACCGGAGGAACTAATTTGCGTGGTTTAGATTATTTTAATAATCCACAGACGCGATCAATAGTTCTTTCGTTACGATTTAATTATTAAGGAGGACACAATGAAGACAATAACTAAAACCAATAAATTTTTATTTGCTGTAATTTTTCTTTCGTTAATTATTTTTACAAGCTGCAGTGATTTTCTTAATGACCCTGCAGTACAAACAGATCCAAACAGAGCAATAACAGTCAATGCAGATTTACTTTTTAATTCAATTCAAGTAAATCAGTTCTTTAGATATGAAGGACATCTAGCACAAACTACTGCTGTATGGATGCAACAGATGGGCGGTGTTGACCGTCAGTCACTGGGCTTAGCTCAATATATATTTACTGAAAATGAATGGACCGGTGAAATGAGCGGTATCTTCACCGGCGGCGGTCTTATTGATATAAGAAGAGTTATTGCAGAAGCCGATGCAAAAGGATGGAAAACTTATGCCGGTATAGCAAGATTTTGGGAAGCATTTGTTATGGGAACCGGTGCTAGTTTATGGGGCGATCTTCCTTACTCAGAAGCTGTCTCAGATGTTAAAACTCCAAAACTTGATGGACAAAAAAGTATCTATGATGCTGCTCAGGTTTTATTAGATAAAGCTATTGCAGATCTAACTACCGGCACTGGATATAATCCTCCTAATGATTGGGTTTATGCTGCAAATAAAACAAAATGGATTCAAGCTTGTTATTCCTTAAAAGCTCGATTCTATATGCATTGGGCAGAAGTAGATGCTGCAAATTATACTAAAGCTCTCACTGCTATTCAAACCGGCATTTCTACTAATGCAAATGATTTCAGAACAAAACATACAACTACAGAATCTGAATCAAATGCAATTTATCAATTTTGGAGAAGCCGCGATTCTTACATCAGATCCGGAAAATATTTAGTTGATCTATTAAAGACACGTAACGATGGAAGGTTAGCTAAATATTTTGCAGTTGATAAAAACGGATTGTACACCGGTGCACCTGCAGGTGTTAACTTAACAGACGCATCTAATTTAAGTACTACATTTCTTGCTAAAGATCTCTCTTTTGATATTATGACCTTTACTGAAGCTAATCTTATTTGGGCTGAGTGTGCATACAAAGCTGGTGATGCTGTAACTGCTCTTGCAAAATTAAACGCTGCCCGAAGAGCACAAGAAACCAAATGGGGTCTTGCTGCAAATTCTCTAGGAATTGCTGCCGGATTAACAGGAACGGCATTGATAAGTGCTATTATGGAAGAAAAATATATTTCTCAATTCTTCAATATAGAATCTTATAGTGACTGGAAAAGAACTAATTTGCCGGCTATAACTCCATTTACAGGAGGAGCTGTTCCAAGACGGTTACTTTATGGTGATGGCGAAAGAAATGCTAATCCTAATATTCCTTCTCCATCAGCACAACCGGCAAGAAATGCAAACGATCCGGGAAATAATTATTAGAAACAATTAATTAATAAGATGTAAAAAACAAAAACCGCCTCAAATAAATGAGGCGGTTTTTTTATAACTAGGTTATTAATTAATTAATTTACCTTACACAAAAGTTAGAAGTAATATTGTAAATCGAAGCAAAGCTTCGATAAAAAGCTTACATTTGACGAAGCTTCCGCTTCGTGTTATAAGTTCTGCGTAATATTAGTAACTAAAATAATTTTACAAAATTAAAAGTAATTGAAGTAGGCAACGTCCGATGATTGTTCAAGCCAACTGAAACATTCCAGCTAATTTCTTGAGAAAGATTTTTATTGTAAGCAGAAACCAATCTAACAGCATTAACAGCGCTGATCAGCCGGTTAAGTATTAAAGCACCAACAACAAACCTAACATTAGTGTAAGCAGATTCGCTTGAAGACCATAGATCACGGTACTCTTTGCGTTGATTATTATCGTTCCATTTCCAGTAGTATATTGCCGTATTATAAGTTTTATCAAAATTACGGTTTAATTCCATTGCAGTATTATAATCATCAATACTTTGATAGATCCCTATATTGGCAAAATATTCCGCTTCTTTACCGCTAAGTTTAACTCCACCTTTGGATTTTGCAAATGATTTATAATCGTTCTCTTTCCATTTACCATAGATTTCAAAACCACTAAGAAATGCAAACGATCCTGGAAATAATTACTATAATAATTATTCAAAAGAAGTATGTAACAAAATTGTTCGAAATTATTTCACTTACATTTCTTTAGAGTTTTTAGTACTGACATTTCTAAAGAGTTATTACAAAAAAATTATAAGTTGGATCAAAGGGTTGTTTTTATCTTTTTATTAAATTAGTTTGCCAGCAGATTATAATATCTCTGATAATTTATAAATATATATATCTCCTTTACAGTTAAAAAAATATATCAAAAAAAGTAGTTGTAGAATTTAGATTTATTAGTGAAAAATTAGCAGCATATATAAATCACGACTACAATCAACTCACTAATTCATCAACAATTATCAGAGGAATGTATGAAAAAAGTAATACTGTTTCTATTCTTCTTAGTTTTACTGCCAAGCTTATTAACGGCAGTTGAAACATTTAAAATCAAAGGGAAAGTAACCGATGCTAAAACCGGTGAAGGATTAATCGGCGCTGCGGTTATTTTAAAGCCTTTAAATCTTGGAGGTGCAACAGATTTAAACGGTGATTATTCCTTTGAAGTACCTGTTTCGCAGGCTAATAGACAAACGGCACAATTAACAGCTTCTTATGTTAATTATAAAAAGAAAACTGTTAATGTTGTTTTGAACGGTACGGAAATAACACAAAACTTTATTCTTGAAGAAGATATTTTTCAGAACGAAGAAATTGTTGTAACAGGTATTGCTTCTAAAACATCAAAATCTGTTTCTGATGTTGCTGTAGCCCGAATTCCAGTAGCAGAATTGACAGAAAAGCAAAGTTACCAGACTTTATCACAACTTTTTATTGGTAAAATACCGGGAGTAAAAGTAAGTCTTGCGTCCGGTAACGTTGGTTCCGGATGGTCATTCTTTATACGTGATGGCGGCGGTATTAATGGTAATGGTCAACCACTCATTTATATGGATGGAGTAAGACTAGATAATATTAATTTTGGATATAATACGGGCGGACAGCTTTTAAGTTCTCTTGCAAATCTCAATCCAAACGATATTGAAAATATTGAGATCTTAAAAGGTTCTGCAGCTGCTTCAACATATGGAACTAATGCATCAAACGGCGTTGTGTTAATTACAACCAAGAGTGGTAAAGGCGCCGCCATTATGACAGGTGGAAAAAATTATAGCATTGGTTACCAGTTTAATTACGGTGTAAATAGTCAAGTCTTTAAGTATCCTTCAACATTCTCTAATGCTGATACAGCAACTAATCCTCTCTTCGCAAAGAATGGATACATTAGAGAACATGCACTAAGCATTAGAGGTGGTACAGGTTTCCTCTCATACTTTGCATCTGTGCAAAACCGTTTTGAATCCGGTCTTATTCCGGAACAAAACTGGATGAATAGAAATAATTTTAGATTGAACTTAACCGCAGTCCCTGCTGAAAATCTTTCTGTTAAATTTACTTCTGCGTATTCTTTTTCAAAAATCCGCAGACCTATAAACGATAACAGCGTCTTTGGCTGGTTATTAAATACATTATCATATTATCCTGCATACTCCCGCTTAAAGGCAGAAGAAATTATGGCAATTAGCGACCTTCTGCAGACAACTCAGTTTGTTGGAAGTCTTAGCGCAACATGGAAACCGATTGGCGATCTCGAAATTAATGTCGGTGCCGGTATTGATAATAGTTTTATGCAAGATCAATATAAAATTCCAGTAACCTTTGGCAATAGATACAGCACTTCTTATATTGGTTCTTATTCCGATTTTTCACGTAACGGCGACAATTTTACATACGATGCAAACGCCCGTTATAGTTTCAAAGACCTGTTTATTTCCGGTCTTAATTTTAGTACAGTTGTAGGAACCCAAATTATTGAAAGAAAAAATTGGCAACGTAATATAACAGTACAGAATTTTCTGCATCCGGACGTAACAAATCTTGGCGCAGGTAAAGATGTAACCACAAAAAATGACGCCACATCTCATAATAAACAGGCAGGCATTTATACAGAAAATACATTCAATTATGAAGACACATATAATCTAAAATTAGCATTCAGAAGAGATTATGCAACCGCTATTGGCTTTGAAGCCCCGGCAATAACATATCCTTCAGTAGGTCTATCAGTAAGATTAGACAAATTCGATTTTCTCCCTTCCGATTTTAAGCTTTTCAAAGTTAGAGCAGCATACGGTGAATCAGGACAACTTCCAGGTTCTGATGACGGTTTACCATTGATGTACAGTGCATATTCAGGCGGTACGGGTCTTGGATATGGTTTTAGATCAATAGGAAACGTTTCTATTGAACCGGAAAGAATTAAAGCGTTAGACCTCGGCTTTGACATCGAATTTATGCGTATGTTTTCATTAGAATTCACATATTATAATTCTACTGCATCTAATTCAATTGTAAATGCAAGTGCTGCACAATCATCCGGTTTAGGTGCTTACGCAGTTCCTGTAAACGTGGGTGGTGTTGATGGATATGGTTTTGAAACCTCTTTAAGATTTAATCCTATTCGTTCTGCTGATTATGATTTGAATTTTACTTTGAATTGGAGCTATCAGTCAAACAAAGTTACCAATCTTGGTGAAGCGGCACAGATCTTTGGTGCAAGCCAAACTCTTAGCATCTTAAAAGTTGGTTCTCCTAAGTGGCAATTCTGGGATTATCTCCCAACGACTCCTAAATTTAATGCTACAACATTGAAATATGCCGGTGCTAACCTTACCGCAGACAAAGTAGATTTAGGTAATCCTCTTCCAGATCATAGCGGAACTTTTGCAATAGATTTCAAATTCCTCAAGAATTTCAGTTTGACTGCATTAATGGAGTGGGGCTTAAATGTAAAAGTATGGAGTTATTCAGTTCGTAGAGCAGTTGCAGCTTATTGTTACGAACCGGTATTGCCAATGCAAATTCAACTTGGTTTAACTACTAGAACATTGCCAGGTGTAACAGCGCTAACTCCTGGAACTCCTGAGTATATCGAAGTAGCAAATCAATATGTTAAATTTGATCCTAGCGCAGGCAGTTACGGCAATTTTGTTTTTGACGCAGATTATTTTTACATCAGAGAATTAACATTTGCTTATAATTTTACAGATCTGATGAAAGAATATATGCCCATTAGTTTAATCTCTGAATTGAACGCAGGTATTTCAGTTAGAAACGTTTTCAAAACATCTAAATATGAAATGGATCCTGACGTAAATACTAATGGCGGAACAGTAGGCGGTGTAGGAACTGATTTTGCAACATTGCCACAACCGCGTACGGTTAATTTTTGGATTAGGTTTAATTTTTAAATAGCCATGGAGAAAAAAATGAATAAACTCAAATATATTTTCATATTACCAATTCTATTTGGTTTCGCTGCTTGTAGCGATTACGTTACAGAAGTTGATCCGTTCATTGATAGAGTTACTGACGTTGGATTAAACGGCGAAACATATGTAGATGGACTAATAATAGGTCTAGAAAATCAAGCTAACTGGGCAATTGATGATGCTATGGTTAATGCTGACGGTCTTTCGGATGCTTTGATTTTTGACAGACGAAATGCCAATGCAACATTTTCCGGTTTAGAGAATTCCGATTTGGGGCTTCCTCAAGATACAGATGGCGAATTCAGCGGTCCATTCACCCAATTGCATGAACTAAGAGTTCAAGCGGATACCTTGATCTATCGTATTAATAATAAAATCACTTTTACTAATGTTGCCATTAAAAACAGAGGGCTCTATTCTGCAAATTTATGGAGTGGAGTGGCTAATTTTTACCTCGGCGCATATTATGGAAAAAGTGTTACAGTTGGCGGTTCACCAATCAACAAAGGAAGATTCTACACAACAACAGAATTGTATAATATCGCAATCACGAAATGGAAAGAAGCTCTAAAGTATACTACAGATGCTGTTCAAATTAAAGTTGTAAACTCCCTAATGGCAAAAGTATACTTATGCATGAAAGATTATACCAATGCAGCAACATCTGCAAATCTTGGTTTAAAGAAAGGCGACGCCGCTCTTACATTAAAGTATAATGTAACAAATAATAGTGCATACAGATCAACTGCGGGTGATTCACGTACGCAATTCAGTCTTGATCCAAGATTTAAAGCTTATACGGTGGCGGATGCAACAGAAAAAAACAGAATTAAATTTACTTCATTTACCGGAACTGCGGGATTCATTTATGATAGTCAGCGTAAGTATGTACTCACCGGTTCCGATGTTACTCCTATCGAAGTAGTTGACTGGCTTGAAGTTAATTTGATTCGTGCTGAATTGATACTTCGCGGTGCTGCAGCAGGTGATGCATTAGCATTGGTTAATGAAGTTAGAACACAAGGCGGTGTTGGTGTTAAAGTTGCTGGTACGGTATTATCTATACTCCCGGAAACCGGAAAGTATAGCATCTACGAAGAAAGAGATAAAGCGCTTTGGTTAAGAGGATTAAGAATTCTTGATCAAATAAGACTTGACAAGTGGCATCTCCCTGCAGGTACATGGAAATGGTTCCAAATTCCGTATACAGAAAAACAGAAGAATCCAAATTGGGATAAATAATAAACCGCTTATTAGGCAAAACAAAAAAAGGCTGCTATTATCGCAGCCTTTTTTTTTCAGTACGTTACAATTTGTTGAAGTATTAAAATGCCTTTCAATAGTAAAGTATTAAAGCGCCAACAATAAAACAAACATTAGTTCAGTAGAGACTCGCCGCGGCGAGTCTTTACTTTCCTATCGCAAAATCTGGACTAAAAAATACGCCTAAACTGAAAAGACACTTATGAACAGCTTCAACAAAACCAGAATGGAGTAATACCCAATGTGATCAAAATGATTTTACAAAATTAAAAGTTATCGAAGTGGGTAATGTCGGATGATTATTCAAACCGACTGAAATATTCCAACTAATTTCTTGCGAAAGATTTTTATTGTATGCAGAGACTAATCTTACAGCATTAACGGCGCTGATCAAACGGTTAAGTATTAATGCGCCAACTACAAATCGAACATTAGTATAAGCAGATTCGCTTGAAGACCATAGATCACGGTACTCTTTGCGTTGATTATTATCGTTCCATTTCCAGTAGTATATTGCCGTATTATAAGTTTTATCAAAATTACGGTTTAATTCCATAGCAGTATTATAATCATCAATACTTTGATAGATCCCTATATTGGCAAAATATTCCGCTTCTTTACCGCTAAGTTTAACTCCACCTTTTGATTCTGCAAATGATTTATAATCATTCTCTTTCCATTTACCATAGATTTCAAAACCGGTAAACGCTCCCCATAAAACACCATCGGCAATTGTAAAATATTTTCCGCTCGAATAATCTCCGGCATACAGTTCACCCATTCCTGGTAATAACATAGAATATAGAATTGCTAGTGCCGGATTTTTCTTTTGGTTGTCAGATGCTGGATACTGGATACTGGATACTTGAAGATGGTTGATGGAAGATGGTTGATGGTTGATGGAAGATGGTTGATGGTTGATGGAAGATGGTTGATGGTTGATGGAAGATGGTTGATGGTTGATGGAAGATGGTTGATGGTTGATGATAGCCAACTGTTGACTGTGAACTGTTGACTGTGAACTGTTAACTGCCGACTGCAAACTGCCAACTGCTAACTGCCTACTGTTAACTTCCGAAAGTTGTTTTAATTCGATTAGACTTTTTGTTTGTTCGCTCTGCGCAAACGATATTGATGAAACAAGCACAACAAGAGAGATTATGTTTTTCATTTTCAGCCTGCCTGAATGTTAATTGATTCATTAATTGAAATATTCTCTGTTGTACAAATATTTTCATCAACCTCCTTGATTTTTACCTTCACAAATTTATTAATTAATTTATAATCGAACGAATGTTTTATACGGACATAATTTGATGAGAATCCTTTCATCACACCATTATGATCTTCATGCTCGAATAGTATTGTTAATTCTTTACCAATCATTTTCTGATAGAATTCGTGTTTTTTCTTTTTGCTCAAAATTCTAAGCATATTACTTCGGCGCTTTCGTTCAATAGGATCAACAGAATTTGCCATTTCAATTGCCTTCGTCTCCGGTCGTTCGGAATAAGTAAACACATGCAAATACGAGATTGGTAAATCCTTAAGAAAATTATAAGTTTCAAGAAAATTTTCCTCCATCTCTCCGGGAAAACCTACAATAACATCAACACCAATTCCTAAATCATTTATTCTATTATATGCTTTATAAATCAGTTCTTGATAATCTTCAATACGGTAGCGCCGCTGCATCAATTTTAATATATCACTACTGCCGCTTTGTAATGGTATGTGAAAATGATTACACATTCTTTCATCGTTCGCAGCTAAATCTAAGATCTCATCTGTAAGAAGATTCGGTTCTATCGAACTGATTCTGATTCTATAATCTCCTTCCACCTTCAGCATCATCTTTAATAATGAATAAAGATCAATTTCCTTTTCTTGCTCATACTCATGCTCTTGATCTTGCTCTTGTTCATCATAAGGATTAAGATTAAGAGTATGATCAAGAGAGGAACCGTAATCTCCAACATTCACTCCGGTCAGAATAATTTCTTTATACCCAGCATTCAATAATTGCTTAAACTCATTAATTACTTCTTCCGGACTTGCACTTCTGCTTTTGCCTCGGGCTAAAGGAATTGTACAGAAAGAACATTTATAATCGCATCCGTCTTGAATTTTGAAAAATGCTCTTGTGCGGTTATCTGCATCGGATGAATAGGAAGGATTAAATGAATCCAAATCTTCCGTCGCTGAAACATAAATCCGCCGCGGCGGATAAATACATGATAATTCTTTCTTCTCAAAATTATCAAGATAGGAGAACAGATTAAATTTTTCATTACTGCCAAGAACCGCATCAACACCATCAATCTTTGCTATCTCATCGGGACGAAGCTGAGCATAACATCCGGTTACAACAATAAATGAATTCGGATTATTACGAAGTGTGCGGCGAACGATTTGCCTGCATTCACGGTCTGCATTTTCAGTAACGGTGCATGTGTTGATAACAAATACATCCGCTTTTTCTTTTTCATCAACTATACTGAATCCATGTTTAAGAAATTGCTGTCCGATTGTTGATGTCTCGGAAAAATTAAGTTTACAACCTAATGTATGGAATGCTACTTTGGACATTTTTTATACTTAACAAATTATTTTGTAATTAACTTTGAAAATCGTCAGTTGTCAGTGGTCTGTTGCCAGTTGTAAAATATAAAACACAACCGACTAATGACAACTGACCATTGACCACTTTCAACAAACAAAAAGGGCTGCATCCAATCTAAAAACAAATTTGATTAAATACAGCCCGAATATTTTACTTATGCTGAAAGCCGAATGCTGACGGCTGACCGCAATCTTTATTCATCTTTTTTCTCTTCCGCCGGTGGAGCTGGAACTTGCGGATGAGGTTTTGTATCCTCGTACAAATTAAAATCCGATGAATCGAATTTTTCTGCATCTGCCTGTTTCAAGTCTGCAACTGTAACTTTTTCCAACTTGAAATCGGAAATGAATTTTGCAATTTCTTCATCTGATTTTTCTTTTAATGCTGCAAGAGCGCTAAGAACTATTTTCTTATTATCCTTATCGAATTCAACAACTTTCAATTCAAGTTTTGTTCCGATTGGAAAACAGAAAGAAAGATTTTTGATCTTTGAAGTAGAAAGTTGTGTTGCGGGAATAAATCCGTCAACATTCAATGGAAGTTCGGCAATCAATCCTTTTTCGATGATGCGAACAATCTTTCCATCGGAATTCTTTCCGACAGCATATTCTTTCTCAAAATTATCCCAAGGATTAGTATTGATCTGTTTATGTCCCAAGGAAATTTTTCTTGAATCTGTATCAACACCAAGAACAACAACATCAATCTTATCTCCTTTCTTAACAACTTCACCGGGATGGCGTATCTTCTTGGTCCATGAAAGATCGCTGATATGAACTAATCCATCAATACCGGGCTCTAGTTCAACGAACACTCCAAAGTTTGTTAAGTTGCGTGCAATACCTTGATGCTGTGTAGCAACAGGATACTTCTTCAATAAATCAGACCATGGATCAGGAGTTAACTGTTTCATACCAAGCGAAATTTTCTTTTCATTTTTATCGAGACTTAAGATAACTGCGTCAACAACCTGTCCCATCGAAACAAATTGAGATGGATGGCTGATATGCTGTGTCCAGCTCATTTCCGAAATGTGAATCAATCCTTCGATACCTTTTTCGATCTCTATGAAAGCACCGTAATCTGTAAGTGAAACAACACGACCGGCAACTTTATCTCCAATCTTTAATTTTTCTTCTATTTTTTCCCATGGATGTGGTAAGAGTTGTTTTAAGCTAAGAGAAATTCTCTTCCGTTCCATTTCAAAATCAGTAACAACAACTTTGATCTTCTCATCAAGTCTAAGAATTTCACTTGGATGATTAATTCTTCCCCAGCTTAGATCTGTAATGTGTATAAGACCATCAACGCCGCCTAAATCAATAAACACACCGAAGTCAGTAATTGCTTTTACAGTACCTTCAAGAATTTGTCCCTTCTCAAGCTTATCAAGAATTTCTTTACGCTGATCGGAAATTGTTTCTTCAATAAGAACTTTATGAGAGACAACAATATTTTCTGTAGGGATATTAACTTTTACAATTTTGAAATCCATAGTTTGACCGACGAACGCATCAAAATCACGAACAGGGCGAATATCAATTTGTGAACCCGGTAAGAATGCTTCTATTCCCATCAGGTCAACAACCATTCCGCCTTTAATTCGTTTAAGAATTTTTCCCGGAAGAACTTTTTCGTTTTCGAAAGCATCCATAACTCTTCCCCAAATTTTAAGGAAGTCTGCTCTCTTCTTGGAAAGAACTAAATTTCCATCTTCATCTTCAACACTTTCAATTACAACATCTACTTTTTCACCGATCTTAATTTCTTCGGTTGCGTTGAATTCTGATTTTGAAATTGTTCCGTCCGATTTGAAACCTACATCAACAACAACGTTATCGGTATTTACACCAACGATAGTCCCTTCAAGAATTTCGCCTTCCTTTATATCTCGAAATGAATGAGCATAAAGTTCAGAAAGTTCTTTAAGATCTTCAGGAGAGTATTCATCAGCATTGATGTATCTTTCTCTTTTTACTTTAGATACTTTTTTCTTAGTATCTTTTTCTAACTCTAACATTTTAACTCCTACTGCTGTTACTCTGCTTCGAACATTCCGCCATCTTGAATTTTCTCGGCAGTTTTGGTTTAGTTTAACATCTGTTATGATGGCTTTTTAAGCTTTTAGCGATAAGCTATTAGCATTTAGCTGAAAACTTTTAAACTCAGATTCTAAAGCACATGGTACTCAGAAACTCAGTTACTTTTCTTCAATACCTCTTTAATTTTTGTTAACAGAAATTCGTAATCCTGTTCAGGAGTAAAATGGGAATTATCAAACTCAATTGCATCATCAGCTTTTTTTAGAGGAGAAATTTCCCGTCCGCTGTCAATACGATCTCGTTTTTCTAAATTAGCTTTTACTTCCTCTTGTGTAATAGAAATATTTTTATCTATAAACTCTTTTAATCTTCTCTTTGTTCGTATCTCAATTGATGCTGTAAGAAAAATTTTTAGATCCGCATTCGGAAAAACAACAGTAGTAACATCTCTTCCTTCAGCAACAATATTTCCTTCTTCACCTAATCTTTTTTGAATCTTAACTAATTCTGCTCTTACTTCAGGTATTCTACTAATATCACTTACCTTAGCATTTACTTCTGAACTTCTAATTTGTTCTGTTACTTCTTCATCATCAACAAACACTCTGGTCACACCGTTTTCAAATCTTAGCTTTAGATTGATCCTTCTTGCCATCTCAATAACAGCAGAAATATTTTCGGCGATGCCATTTCGTAGAGCAATAAAAGTAATAGCCCGATACATCGCACCGGTATCCAAATAAGTAAACCCAAGTTTTTGTGCAATGTTTTTAGCAGCAGTACTTTTGCCTGAACCGGCGGGACCGTCTATTGCTATGATTATTTTCTTTAACATTTGGCTGGCAAAAATAGGAAAACTACCCCCCTACCGCAAATTTAAAAGATGGAGGTGGGCAGAGACTCTGGTTATGTTGCGTTTAACTTATTATATAATTGTTTAAGCTTTCTCCAATCTTCTCTTTGCAATTCTTCTGGTCGCCCATTCCTTTTATTTCTTGCTTTGCTGCCAGTATGATATAATGGAAATAATATTCGATTGAACCAAATAGTTTCTTTAACAACTGCATCTTTCATTCGGCTATATGTATGATTGTCTATGGATTTTGTTGCGGCTAAAGCAATGTTTCCTAGAGGGCAGACAATAATTGGATCAAACTCTTCGATTAGTCTAATTAGATTATTTTTACAATTGCTTCTAAGTTTAGCAGTTACTGGATATTCTCCTTCCTTTTTTTCTGCCGGCAGACATAAAACGCTATTGGTAACAAATAAATTTTCAATACTGAGTTGTAACTCGTTAGTGAACAAATCATAAAATAGTTTTCCAGATGGATCTGTATTCGGATCGACCGTTAAATAACCTTTTTGCCCATCAACCGTATCTGTAAGATTTGGCGCTTCAACAACAAATAATATATCATAATTCTTGGAGGGATGATTCATAAACAACGGGAAAGCTTTCTTATGAATTAATGATGGGTTATACTGCCGACAAATACTACAGTCCAACAATTCATTCTTATATTTCAGATAATCTTTCATAACAGCTAACTAGTACTTATCCCCCTCTCAATGCATTAACTATATTCAGTCTGGATGCTCTAACTGCGGGCAAGAAACCACCAAGTAATCCCATAACAATTGCAAAAATCAAACATGAAGTTATTATTGAAGGGTTAAGTGCAAATGCAAATGATAAATCAGAAAATGAATTGAAGTTCAATGTTGAAATTGTAAATAATTGAAGGAATGATGCAAAGAATAATCCAACTGCGGCACCGATCAATGTAATCAGTAATGATTCACTTAAAAAAGAGAAGAGAATACTGCTGCGTTTGAATCCAAGTGAACGCATCGTTCCAATTTCCACTGTTCTGTTAGCAACTGCGGCATACATTGTAATAGCTGCGCCAATAATTGCACCGAAACTAAAAATAACAGTTATAAACGTTCCGAGAATTCGAATGAATGCTGAAAGAAATTCCGATTGCATCTCAAAAAATCTTTGTTCGGTCATCACTTCAAATTGTTGAAGTCTTCTGTCAGCATTAAATTCTCTTTGGAATTTTTCAAAGTTATTCGGGTTATCTAATTTAACCGTCATAGTGGAAACAGTATTGCCCCGGTTAAATGTACTCTGCAATTGTGTTGCATCGCCCCAAACTTCGGATTCAAATCCGCTTCCATTTGCTTCGAACAAACCAACAACAGTCCAAAAATCACCTGCAAATTTTATTTTACTTCCAATCTGTGCACCTGCAAATTTATTAGATACTGATTTGCCAACAATCAATTCTCTTAAAGAAGGATTGAACATTCTTCCTTCGGTTATTTTTAATTGCGGACGTAAGATGTTAACCAATTGAGAAACACCGCGTACAGTTATGTTACTCATACCGCCTTTTTTAATTTCAAGATTTATAATAACAACAGGCTCACCAGAAATAATTTGTCTTCCGTCGTTTGTCTTCGCTATGTAAGGAAATGTCCTAACAATATTTTGTGTTTCTCCATCCACAATACTGGAAATTTCTCCTTGAGAAGATTTTCTCATAACCATAACATTTTCTTTTGATCCTGTTGCAACTAAAGTTTTTTCAACACCGTACGCCATCATAAGCACAGCGGCAAAAACAAACACAACAAGAGAAATACCTGCAACTGTAATTAATGTTGTAAGTTTTCTTGTTACCAAACTTCTTAAAGTATATTTGAATGGAACTGCCATAATTTCCTCTCTTTAAATTCTGAGGAGCGAACGCGACGAAGAATCTCAATGATTAAAGTTAGAGATATTTCGCTCCGCTCAATATTAATTATCCTACAAATCTAAATCCATCAACGATCTTTGTACCAAGTGCACGTTGAATTGGGAAAATTGCAGAAAGCAATCCAACCAACAAAGTTGCTATAACAGCAAGAACAATCGTTATCGGTTCAATAAAGAAAAACGGGAAAAATCCTTTCGGCATTGCCTGTTCAAATCCCGACACAACTGGGAATGTAAGAGCTATACCCAATCCTCCGCCAAGACAAGCAATCAACATTGATTCACCAAATATCAAACCGGTTAAGTGAAGCGCTGAAAATCCAAGCGTTTTGAATACTGCATACTCACGTGTTCTTTCCCGTGCAGACATTATCATTGTGTTTGCAACAACTAATAAAATTATTCCGATGATCATGAAGGACATCCAGTTCATTGCGGTTATAATTGCACCGGAAGCAGAAATAAATCCTTGAGTAAATGCTTTTTCTGTTTCTGTTTTTGTTTCAGCGGTTGAGTTTTTGAACATAGCATCAATCTGACTTGAAATTTGTGCCGAGCGATTCGGGTCATCAATTTGAACCATATACCAAAAAACTTGATTACCTCGTGCAGGAGTTTCTTCTTTCATTCGTTCATTCAAATAATCCCAGTGAAAGAGCATCTGAGTTGCATCCGTATTTTTATTTTTTGGCTGATAAATTCCCCGCACTTCAAATTCCCATCTGCCCGGAAAAATATCACCTTCTAAAATAATTTGATCGCCAATCTTAAAATTATATTGTTTTGCAATCAAAGCACCTACTACACATGCATTTCTTTGCTTCTTATAATTTTCAGATTCTTCTTTAGATAATAAAAATTCGGGATAAACTTCGAAGAGATTATCATCAACAGCCATTCTTGCAAAGAAATTCTTTTTGTCTTTGTAAACCCCTTGGAACCAAACCGCACCGCAGACTTTAGTAACACCTGGAATAGATTGGATTTTTTCTTTATAGGCATACGGAAGCGGAAAAATGAAAGACACTGATTGACGTGTTACTAAACGGTTTGCCATTGTTGCATCAACAGTTGAATACCAAATGGTAACAACGGTTCTCAACAAACCAAATGCGATGATCGCAATTGTAATTCCAAGAATTGTTAAGAATGTTCTCAGCTTATGCCGAAGTGCATTCCTAAAAATTAATTTAAATACTTTCATATCAGTTCCTTCCGGTAGGTATGAGCATAAATAATTTTATGATCTTTGCTTAAATTCTTGAAACATGAAATAAAGTTTTTTCTTAATGGTTGTAACATATCTCAAACCTCCTAAACCAAATCGCCTTTATCGAGATGAAGCTTGCGTGAAGCTTTCTCGGCAGCATGCGGATCGTGAGTAACCACCAAGACAGTTTTTTTGAATTCTTTATTCAGACGATCGATTAAAGTAAGAATTTCTTCGGCAGATTTTCTATCAAGATCGCCGGTTGGTTCATCTGCAACAAGAATTACAGGATCCGTAACAATAGCACGGGCAATTGCTACACGTTGTTCCTGTCCGCCGGAAAGTTGTTTTGGATAGTGAGCCATTCTATCGCCAAGCCCAACAATATTCAAAGTTGCTTCAACATGTTTTCTACGTTCGGATTTGGAAAGTTTTGTAAGAAGAAGTGGAAGTTCAACATTTTCAAATGCGGTAAGAACGGGAATTAAATTATAGAATTGAAAAACAAAACCAACATTTGAAGATCGCCACTTTGCAAGAGCTGATTCGCCAAGTTTTGCAATATTCGTTCCGGCAACTATAACTTCTCCGTTTGTCGGACGGTCAATTCCTGCAATTAAATTTAGCAATGTTGTTTTTCCGGAACCCGACGGTCCCATCAGTGCAAGAAATTCTCCTTCTTGAACATCGAGAGTGATATCATGAAGAACAGGAATTTCCAAACTGTTACGCCAATAAGATTTCGATAAATTTTTTACTTGAATAATTGCACTCATTCAATACTCCTTTTCAAAATAATTTCTTAACCTCCCCCATGTCCAATGCTGTCAGGTTAAGCATTAAATGGTCTTTCGTTTTTTAAGAAAATATTTATTGTTTAGTCTTGGTTTTCTTTCAAAATGTCGTTCAGGAATTAGTGGGATTGTAAACCTCTTTATTG
>Ga0082335_1001139_pt1 | contig 59984 bp, 52 predicted proteins | sample Subgrocontami58m_FD_72375 | JGI IMG/M metagenome (GOLD analysis project Ga0082335, IMG submission 72375) | Subsurface groundwater microbial communities from S. Glens Falls, New York, USA - GMW37 contaminated, 5.8 m (SPADES assembly) (version 2) ... | reverse complement strand
CCGGTGGAGACTGCGTGACGGGGCCTGCCTCGGTTATAGCCGCCATCGCTCAGGGCAGAGATGCCGCCTCTTCTATTGATAAGTACCTGGGCGGAAACGGGAATATCGATGAGTCTCTGGCAGAAGGCGATGACGACGTGTCCCTGCCTCCTGTCAAGGAACAGGAGAAATTCAGACCTGCCATGAAGTGCATGGAAGCGATAAGCAGGATGAAAGGTTTTGCCGAAGTTGAACTGGGTTACAGCCTGGAACAGGGCATCGAGGAAGGAGAGCGCTGCCTCAGGTGTGACCTGGAATGGGAAGCCGCGAGGAAAGAAGAACAGGATAAACTCAAAGCACACCCCATCCTGACTTACTGAGTTGAAGGACGTTATTGAAAACGGACTGAAAGGCCGATTGGGCCTTTTAAAAAAACTATTTCCCTCTCCCTTTGTAAAGGGAGAGGGATTTAAGGGTGAGGAATAAATCATGATCACATTACAAATAAACGGCAAGGAAGTAAAGGGAAAGGTCGGCTCCACGGTTCTCGAGATTGCCCGCGAGAACAGCCTATTCATACCTACCCTCTGCTACCATCCTATGCTTACCCCCTACGGAGGCTGCCGCCTCTGCATAGTCGAGATAGAGGGTCTGAGAGGACTCCCCACTTCCTGCACCACCCCTGCGACGGAAGGCATGAAGGTAAAGACAGACACACCCGCTATCCAACAGTACAGAAGAGATGTCCTCCATTTCATACTCAGCGAACATCCCAACTCCTGCCTCACCTGTTGGAGAAAAGTGCGCTGCCGCCCCGGAGACATCTGCCTCCGTCACGAACAGGTCACGCCACGCTGCGTTGTCTGTCCCAAGAACTACCGGTGTGAGCTTCAGCAGGTCAGCGATTACATCGGCATAAAGGAAGTGCAGACCCCTTACAAAGTCGGAGGTAAGCCGATTCGCGATATAGGCGTTCCTTATCAGTACAAAGGAACGCCGGTCCACAAGGATGAGCCCTGCTATGACAGGGACTATAATCTGTGCATCCTGTGCGGTCGCTGTGTCAGGGCCTGCCAGGACATATGCGGCACCTCTGCCATCGCCTTCACCTACCGCGGCAGCCAGGCTCTGGTGGGCACCTCATTTGGGAGGACCCTCGAAGAATCCGGCTGTGTCTTTTGCGGCACCTGTGTTGACGTTTGCCCCGTCGGCGCTCTCTTCGACAAAAAAGCCAAATGGCAGCCCTTCCCCGACAAGACGGTCACAACCATCTGCAATTACTGCGGAGTTGGTTGCCAGCTCAAGGTCGAGGTAAAGGGAGACCAGATACTCAGGACCCGCCCCGACCCCGATGGTCCCGCGAACCATGGGCAGGCCTGCGTCAAGGGACGGTTCGGCATAGTGGACGTCGTTCACGCCCCTGACAGGCTGACTAAACCGCTGATCAAACAAAGCGATGGCAGCTTCAAGGAAGCCGGCTGGGACGAAGCCCTCGACTTCGTAGCCGGCAAGATGGGAAAATACAGGGGCGAGAATGTGGCCGCCTTTGGCTCCGGCAAATGCACCAACGAGGACAACTATGTCCTTCAGAAATTCGCCCGCCAGGTGCTTAACACGAACAACATTGACCACTGCGCCCGGCTCTGTCACGCCCCTTCCGTGGCCGGGCTGGCCAATTCTTTCGGCAGCGGCGCTATGACCAATACTATAAGGGAAATTGGCGACGCCTCTACCATCTTTGCCATCGGCACCAATACCTCAAGTGCCCATCCTGTCGTGTTCGACGAGATACACAGGGCAGTGAGGCGGGGCGCTAAACTCATTGTGGTGAACCCCAGAGAAATAGGGCTCATGGCCCGTTTTGCCACCCTCTGGCTCAGGTTGCGGCCCGGGACCGATGTTGCCCTCATCAACGGAATGATGAAGATAATCCTCGACGAAGGGCTGGAAGATAAGTCATTTATCTCTTCCCGCTGTGAGAATTACGAGGAACTAATAAACCTGCTGAAAAAGATAAACCTGGACCAGGTTGAGAAAATAACAGGCGTTTCCAGACAGCAGATCGCCGAGGCTGCCAGGATATATGCTTCGAACAGGCCCTCCAGCATAATTTACGCCATGGGCATCACCCAGAGTTCCCACGGCACGGACAACGTGCTCGTGCTGTCAAACCTGGCGATGCTGACCGGAAACGTGGGCAAGCCTTCCAGTGGAGTTAATCCCCTGAGGGGCCACAACAACGTGCAGGGTGCCTGCGACATGGGTGTCCTGCCCGATGTCTGTTCCGGCTATCAGAAGGTCACCGACCAGAACGTAAGGGAGAAATTCGGGCACGCTTGGTCATGCAACATTCTGGACAAGCCGGGACTTACCCTGACAGAGATCGTAGATGCTATGCACAGCGCGAAAATTAAGGCCGTATACCTGATGGGAGAAAACCCGGCCATGACCGACCCCTACATCGCCCATTCACTTGAAGCCTTTTCCCGTCTGGAGTTCATGGTGGTTCAGGACCTTTTCCTTTCGCAGACCGCCAGGATGGCCCACGTGGTCTTCCCTTCCTGCAACTATATTGAAAGAGACGGCACTTTCACCAACACCGAGCGCCGGGTCCAGTTGCTCCGCAAAGCCCGGGAGCCTCAGGGCGATTCCCGGCCCGACTGGTGGATAGTCAGCCAGGTGGCGAAGAGAATGGGAGGCAAAGGATTCGATTTCCAGTCGGCTCCGCAGGTCTTCGAGGAGATCGCCGGCGTTACCCCCAGTTATGCCGGCCTCTCCCACAAGAGACTTGAGCAGGGAGGCATCCAGTGGCCATGCCCCTCTCCTGACCATCCCGGTACTCCGGTCCTGCATACCGAAAAGTTTACCAGGGGAAAAGGCAAGTTCGTCCCCGTGGAATTCCGCCCTCCACTGGAACAGCCCGATGAGAAGTACCCGCTCATCCTGTCCACAGAGCGCAGCCTTTACCAGTTCCATTCCGGAACACTGACCAGGAGGGTACCCTACCTGAATAAGCTGCGTGGTGAGGAGCTTGTCGAAATAAACCCCGCCGATGCGGAGCGGATGCAGGTAAAGGATGGCGAGTTTGTAAAAGTCCTTTCCCGGCGCGGCGAGGTGGTCGCCAGGGCCAGGATAACTTCGAACTCACAACCCGGCGTCATATCGATGACGTTCCATTTCGCCGAGGCGCAGACAAACATTTTGACCGGCTCCGGCGTAGACCCGGTAGCCAAGATACCCGAGTACAAGGTTTCTGCCGTGCGCTTGGAAAAGGTGCCGCAGCCCGCTTGAATATTTCCTCTCCCTTGACGGGAGAGGCTAGGTGAGGGTGTTGAATTAATGTACAAGATACTAAAACGCGAAGACCTTTCTCCATCAGTTCACCTCCTGCGGATTGATGCGCCCCAGGTGGCCGCGAAAGCCCGGGCAGGTCAGTTCGTGACGATCATGTCCCATGAAAAGGGGGAGAGGATACCTCTTACCCTTGCGGATTGGGACAGCAAAGCCGGCACTGTGGACATCGTCTTCTTGGAAGCCGGGAAAACCACGAAGCAGATGGCGCAGTTCCATGAGGGCGATAGCCTTTTTGCCTTCCTAGGGCCGCTGGGCGTCGCTAGTCACGTCGAGCAGTTCGGCAGCGTCGTCTGTATCGGCGGTGGCGTGGGAATAGCGGCCATCGCTCCCATAGCAAAAGCTCTGAAAGAGGCAGGGAATACGGTAAACTCCATCATCGGAGCCCGCAACAAAGACCTCCTCTTCTGGGAAGAGAAAATGAGGTCGGCAAGCACTTCTCTTGTGGTCACCACTGACGACGGTTCTCGCGGAAGAAAAGGCGTGGTAACGGAACCCCTGAAAGAGTTGCTGGAAAAGGGAAATATCAACAGGGTTATTGCTGTCGGCCCGGCTATCATGATGAAGTTTTGTGCCCTGACCACGCTGCCCTACAAGGTAAAGACCATGGTCAGCCTGAATTCCGTCATGGTTGACGGCACCGGGCTGTGCGGCTCCTGCCGTGTATCCGTGGGAGGAGAAACCAAGTTCGCCTGTTTCCACGGGCCTGATTTCGACGGCCATCAGGTCGACTGGAATCTGCTGCAATCGCGGCAAAGCTTCTTCAAAGAAGAAGAGCAGATATCCTTGGCGCTCTGGGCAAAGGACAAAGCCCCAGCCGTCAAATCCTAAGGGAATGGAAAGGGACATCGTCCCTTTCAACGAAAATCTATCTCCCTTCTTTGAAAAGGGAGAGGGACTAAGGGTGAGAGGTATGCCCAAACTAAATTTGAACCGTATCCATATGAGGAGAGGAGAACCCCAAAAAAGGGCCAGGGACTTCAGCGAGGTTGCCCTCGGCTACTCTCCTGAAGAAGCCAAACAGGAGGCCTCCAGGTGCCTTATTTGCCCCAAGCCGATGTGCATCAAGGGGTGCCCGGTCGGGGTAAACATCCCCGGATTTATCAAGGCCATGCTGGGCGATGACATGAAAGAGGCGGTTAAGGTGCTCAAGGCATCCAACAACCTTCCCGGCATCTGCGGCCGCGTGTGCCCCCAGGAAAGCCAGTGCGAGTCCACCTGCGTCATGAAAAAGCCGGGAGCGCCTGTAGCCATAGGCCGTCTGGAAAGGTATGTGGCCGACTGGGAAAGGAAGGCCGGTCAAAGACCGGCCCTCGAGCTGAAACCCCCCACTGGAAAGAAAGTCGCTGTCGTCGGTGCCGGTCCTTCCAGCCTCACCTGTGCAGCGGACCTTGCCAGGCTAGGCCACAAGGTTGAAATCTTTGAAGCCCTCCATGTTCCAGGCGGCGTCCTCAGTTACGGCATTCCCGAGTTCCGGCTTCCAAGAGAGATAATCAGGAATGAGGTTGAATACATAAAGTCCCTCGGCGTGCAGATTCACACCGACTGGGTGGTAGGTCAGACCATCACCATAGATGAGCTCCTGGGCAATGGATTCAACGCCGTCTTCCTCGGCACCGGAGCAGGCTTCCCCCAGTTTCTTAACATACCCGGCGAGAACCTCAACGGCATATATTCCGCCAACGAGTTCCTCACCAGGACGAACCTCATGAAAGCCTACCTCTTCCCCGACTACGATACCCCGCTCCACAAGGGTAAGATTACCGCGGTAATCGGGGGGGGCAACGTCGCCATGGATGCGGCGCGCTGCGCCCTGAGGCAGGGCTCCGAGAAAGTCTACATCATCTATCGCCGCACCGCCGCTGAAATGCCCGCTCGCCTGGAAGAGGTGGAAAACGCGGAGGAGGAGGGTGTCAAATTCAGATACCTCACCCTTCCCAAACGCTTCGTTGACAATGGCAAAGGCTGGCTTTGCGCCATGGAATGTGCCGAAATGGAGCTGGGTGAGCCGGATGAGAGCGGAAGGCGCCGCCCGGTAGTAAAACCGGGAAGCGATTTCACGCTTGAAGTAGACACGGTAATCGTCGCCGTGGGCACCACTCCTAACCCGCTCGTGGCCAGCACCACTCCTGACCTGAAGACCTCGAAACACGGGACTCTCGTCGCCGATGAGAAGACCGGCAGGACCAGCAAAAAGGGAGTCTGGGCCGGGGGAGATATCGTGACCGGCGCCGCTACGGTGATCAGCGCCATGGGCGCAGGCAAAGCCGCCGCCGCTGACATCGACCTCTACCTGAAGAGTTAGCTCATCCGGCTAAGGCGGACAATAACATAATAAAAAAGGGGTTCAATTAATTGAACCCCTTTTTTGATTTTCGATGCTGTCTGCTGACAGCGAACCCCGGCCTTATTTCATGAGGTGCCCGAAGATCTCCTTGGCCATCCTCATTTGCTCCGCCTGCTGGAGCAGGAATTCCTCGCCGTTGCTGTTGAAATACTGCACTCCAGGCTCGGGCTTCTTTGAGGGCGTGCTGTTGAGGACTACGTCGTTTCTCGCGCTCCAGCTTCCCTGCGCGGTATGATAGATAAGCTGGCCTTCCTTGCTAAGAAGCCAGTTAATGTACACTTTGGCTGCGTTAGGATGAGGAGCGTTTTTCAGGAAAGATATGGTATCTCCTGTGGCATACAACGCGTCACTCACTCCTATATCCGCGACTGGCGCGCCGGCCGCGGTTGCGTCAAACATCGGCTCCGTCTTGGGAGATAATACTACCGGGTATTTCCCCATTGCCAGCCAGGTCACCATGAGTTTCTCGTCCCTCATTACTACCGGTTCCTGTTTGGCTATCTCCCTCCAGATGTCCCAGCCGTGCAGAGTCGCTACCACTCCTACAAACTTGGCCCCCGTGCCGGACACGGTCGGGTCGTTCATGATCATCTTCCCTTTATATTTAGGATCGAGAAGGTCTTTAAGCGACTTGATTTCTCCCGGTTTTACCATGTTTGTATTGATGCCCAGCTTGCCGCTGACGGAATACTCGATATTAAGCACAGTATGGTCTTTGTCCACCCAGGATGGCTGCCCGGGTGACCAGAACTTGGAATCCAGAAAGTCCTTCCTGATGAGGGTCGGTTCCAGAGACTGATACGCTCCGGCCGGTTTCAACTGGCTTATCTTGGTGGTAGCGCCGCCGTGCTGAACGTCCCACAGATAAAGGCCGTTTCTCTGCTCGGTCAGGACCTTTTCCGCGAGCTGCGCGCCTTTACCAGCCACTATTTCAACTTTGATGCCGTATTGTTTCGAAAAGCCCTCTATGATGGCGTCGCGCAGACTGGACCCGCCGTCACTCATGATGGACACGGTTCCCTCTCTCTTGGCTCCTGCGAGGACCCTGTCCCATTCTGCCTGCCACGCCGTCACCGGGGCCTCTTCCTTAACCGCCGGGCCGGCTCCTGAACCAGGAGCGATTTGCTGCTGTGGGGGTGTCGAAGGCGCAGCGCAAGCGCTAACAACCAGAATGACTAGTATAACCAGAATATACAGTCTTCCCATGACGGACCTCCTTCATTCAGCCGATTTTGCCTAATATACACATTAATCACGCGCCCTGTCAAACGCAGGTTCAAATGCTATCTGGCCTCCTATCTTCCAATCAGCGGCCCCAGGACCTCCCTTGCTGTCCCGATGGCCTGTGGAGTCCTGGACAGGTTTTGCACTGTCTCCTGGTTGGTGTACGTCACATTGGCGGCGCGTTGCCTCCACACAGGAAGATGGTCGGCAGACACATCCACCCTGGCGCTCTGGCCCCATATCGCCTGGCTGAATACCGTGCCGCCCTCTTTGCTCAGTATCCAGTTGATATATACTTTGGCGGCGTTGGGATGGGGAGCCTCTTTCATTAACGAGAGCGCCCCGGTCCCCGCTGTCAGCAGTTGCCCCTCCGGAGGGCTGTACGCCTTCAGGTGAGCGCCCGCCAGAGTAAAGTCATTGACTACCTCGGGAAGCGGCGTAACAGCCAGAGGATAGTTGCCTTTGGCCAGCCATTCAACCTGTATCCGCGCGTCCCGTGTGACCAGAGGCTCCTGCTTCGCCAGCTCAGTGAAGAAATCCTTTCCCAGCCTCTGCACCTCAGTATTGAACCAGAGCAGTCCCGACCCGGGCACTGTTGGATCGAACATGACAATCTTGCCTTTCCACCTCGGCTGAAGCATATCCTGGTAGGACTTCGGCTCATCCTCCGGCCTCACCAGGTCGGTGTTTACTCCCCATACCAGATGCGGATGCAGCATATATATAATTATCTGGTGCTCAGGGTCTACCCAGGGCAAGACTCCGCCCCACCACACCCTGGGGTCCTTAACCTCCGACAGAATGAGAGATGAGTCCATGGAGCCAAACACCCCCGATGGCTTGACGTTAAGCAGATGGCTGGTAGCGCCGGCTCCGTACAGGTCTGCGAGATTCAGGCCTACGCGGCTCTCCCTTATTATCCTCTCCACCAGTTCAGCCGGAGAACCGGGCACGACCTCAAGCTGTATCCCGTACTTCTCGGTGAATGCTTTGGCAACGGCGGTGCGCACCTGGGGGCCGACAAACGTATAGAGCACTACCTTGCCCTCTTTCCTGGCCTTGACCAGCGTCTCATCCCACTCTTTCTGAGCTGCGCCCGGCGAAACCGGCGTCGGAGCGGGAGATAATCGCGGTGTTTCAGCAGGAACGACAGGTCCTGCTTCTCTCGCGCAGGAAAACACCGCCAGAGAAATTGCCAGAAGGAGTAACGTCACCCTTGAGATACGAGCCATTGCCTGCCTCCCTTACCTGTTCAATCAGAAGACTTAACCTGTGAGAATCCACAGAGAATACGGACGAGATTAACTCAGGAGCAGCTCAGGGATAGAATAGTTCTATTCTACCCTATTCACGAGATAGATGGAAGATGCCTGGCGAAGTCGGCGACGAACCCGTCATTCGTAGGGGCAATTCATGAATTGCCCGGCTTCGTTGGCAAAAGAAAGGCTGTAATAATAAAGCCTGTCATTCTGAGCATAGCGAAGAATCTCGATTGTCCGGGAAATACGCAAGTCGCGACTAGTCGTCCTTGTCATATATGCCGTTCATCGTGGCTATACCCGAGGGCGGCAGGCTAAGCCATGTGAAGTTAGCCTTCATCTTGGCCTCTACATCGATGTCTTCCATCTTGCCGGTTCCTCTGGAAGACTCCCACACCATATTGATGTCGGCCCCGAAGGGTATAGTTCCCTCAATGGTGCCGCGTCCGCGCATCTTGAGAGTGCCCTTCTTTGTAATTATCTCCATCGTCTGTTTCGTGGTGCCCTTGATGACAAAAGCGATCGGCAGATACGTTATTGGGTCAAACATTATTGGGTCAAGAGTGTAATCGGTTGTTCCGTTCATTTTCACCGTAGCGTCCGCAATTGCAGGCCACGAGGAACTGGTAACTTTCCCGCTGAATACTTCCTCTGTGGTACGCCACTGATTTCCGCCCAGAGGTACATTAACTACTTTGTCCTGCTGTAAAGCGATGGTCGCCGTAAAATCCTTCGCGTGGTCTTTGTCCTTATCTTTATCTGCCTGCGGCGCCGGAGCAAAACCAAGAGAGCTGACCAGCACTGCCAGAGCTACAATAGATAACAATATTCTACTTTTCACTCTCCCATCCTTTCGTTTGAATTTCTTAAACCGGGTGTCCTCATCATATCAAAATGCGGGTTCCCTCTACAAATTTATGACTGACCTCCGTTGATGTGCAATTAAACGAAACAGGGGCTCTCGTGCCGCGGGAGCCCCTGTTTCGTAAATTACTAACTAACCAGTCTGAGATAAAACATGCGGACCCGCGGAAAGTCTAATGAATTGTCCCCGTTAATGTACCCTCACTGATACCGCCACCGTACGGCGGCGGCGGACCATTGGTTAAATCTATCAAGTAATCTAAGGTCCCGTTTACATGTTTTCCTTCCTGGGAGCCTGTGGCGCTTGTAGAATTAAATTTCCCGGTTATGCTTGCATAAGCTATTTGGACGCCATACCGGGGGCCAAAATAAGCTTTCACGCCATCGATTTTACCCGTCACATTCAGGGTAATAGTACCACCGTCATATGTTGTAATAACAAGTGTCGAATGAAATGGTCCTGAAAAAGGTCCTTCCGCGTCAGTTTGCACAAAATTTGTGGTGATTGACATGTCAATGGAGCCGTTAATATCACCCGAGGCTACGCCCCCATAACGTTCATACACAGTTCTCCACCGGTCGCTGTTTCCATGCTGCACGTTATTCGGGGCGCCCGCAGGCCACACTACTATATCTGCCGAAAAAGCCTGCGGCTTCGCTGCGTCCACCGTTGGGGCGGGAGCAAAACTGCTGGTGCTGGCCAGCACCAGCATCATCGCCAGGGACAACAATATGGTTCTTTTCACTGTGAATCCTCCTTCTCTTCTAAAACGCTTTTTTTACCATCTAAAACGGTCTTCCTGTCAAAATGTCATGGAGAAACGGACCGGATCATTGGGGGAGCGCAAACAAGAGCACATTATATCACAAAAGAATATAGTTGTCTACAGTTATAACAGTTATATTGGTATATATCTTGCTTTCCCGTTTAAGAACATTATCGCTGCCGCGAACTCGGCAGTAATACCCGTCAACAAGGCCATCAGTTTATTCACAAGAAACAGCCATGTCAACAGAAATGGCCCATCCGGAGGCTTCTTTCGAAGTGAAAGCCGCCGGCAGCCTTTCCCGCTATCTTAAGCTCCGGTCACCTCCCCAGATGTGAATCCTATTGTTTTTATGAGTAGAAAGCTTTAAACTGTAAACCACTTGATATCGGGAGGCTTTCATGGCAAAAGAGGTAATTATTCCCGCCGGGGTCTTTGATAGCCGCAAAATGTTTGGCTATTCGCAGGCATATAAAGTCGGAAAGACCATTTACGTCGCCGGCCAGGGCCCCTGGGATGAAACCGGCAAGGTCGTAGGCAAGGGCGATATAGCGGTCCAGGCGAGACAGACCTACGAAAACATAAAAAGAACGCTGGCCGCCGCCGGCGCCACCATGAACGACATAGTAAAGATCAATATCTACCTCATCAACCTGGACCAGTTTCGGCAGGCCGGAGGCGTCATAAAGGAATACGTGGGCGGCAATCTCGCTCCCGCCACAGCCGTCCAGGTCTCCCGGCTCTGGTTTCCGGACCAGCTCCTTGAAATCGATGTCGTCGCCTCGTTGGAGTAGCTTTGAATTTCACTCGTTGAATTATGTATACTGTCAATGATGAATCATCAAAGGATCAGCCTTCCTTATCCAGTTTGACATTTGGACTTTGGATTTGATTTGTCATTTGTAATTTAGACTTTAGTGGGGTAAATATGGTAGAGAAAGAAGCCATCAGGGAAAAAGAAGCCGAAACAAAAGAGACCAGCTATGACTATCAGGCAAGGCGGTTTAACCAGATGATAGAGAGGGCGCGGACCGGCAAAAAGGTCCTGCGCGCTAAAGATAATCCCTTTGTATTGAACCGCCAGGGATACATCCGTCACTATGCCCACGAGGAAAGGACGGACCAAGCCTGCTCCAATTGGGCCATATTCTCACATGAAATCCGCGTGCACTCCGGCCGCCACAGGCACCAGGGAGGCTACCACCTCTTCGTTATCAGAGGAAAGGGCTACACCACGGTGGACGGAAAGAGATTTGACTGGAAAGAGGGGGACTTGATACTCCTGCCCATCAAAAAGGATGGCGTAGTCCATCAGCACTTCAATGTTGACGGCAAACCCTCCCGCTGGGTAGCTTTCAACCACCTCAAGTTCGCGGAGACTTATGGCCGTTTCAGAGAACAAAAGGAAGTCATACCCGATTATTCCAAAAAGAAGGGAGACAAGTAAATGGTGGAAAGAGAGGCCATAAAAGAAGTAGAATCGGAAATTAAGGGCGCGGACACTTACGACCGCTCCGAAATAAGGATGCGCGAGAACACCGAGAAGGCCCGCAGGGGAATAAGGGTGCTTCACGGCAAAAACCTTCCCTGGGAACTCAACCGTCAGGGATACATACGGACCTACATGCATGACGACTCAAAGGGACTGGCGAACAATCACTGGTCTATTTTCTCCCATGATATTCGCGCCCATTCCGGCAAGCACAGGCACCAGGGCGGCATAAACCTCTTTGTTCTTAAGGGAAAGGGCTACACCACGGTGGACGGGGAGGAGTTCCACTGGAAGGAAGGGGACCTGATCTTGCTCCCCATCAAGAAAGGGGGAGTGGAACACCAGCACTTCAATATGGACGGCAAACCTTCCCGCTGGGTGGCCTTCAGGCATATTCCCTCAGCGGACATGATAGGGCGCTTCAGAGAACAAAAGGAAAACCTGGCGGACTGGGACAAGAAGAAGTCCTGACCTGTCGTCGTGAAAGAATGGAAAATCACGGTAGGGATGAAGCAGCAATTTCGCGGCAAGGTAAAGGCATCTCTTCTTCGAAAGGCTGCGCGGGCGGCAATGGAAACGGCTCTGCCCTCCGGAAGGAAGGATAAACTGGAGCTCAGCATCTTCGTGACCGATGAGCCGACAATGGCGGCTCTGAACAGGAAGTACAGGCATAAGGACGCGCCTACCGATGTGCTTTCATTTTCTTTCACCGAAAAGAAACTGGGCACGAAAGATTCCCTTATCCCTCCCCATCAGGCGTCATTCCTTGGAGAAGTAGTCCTCTGTTATCCTTATATCCGCTCTCAGGTCGAAGACTCGTCGAACGGAGTCGAACTGGAAGGGCAGCCTTTGTCCAGGGCGCTGGCTTGGACCGCGATACACGGGGTGCTCCATTTGCTGGGTAGAAAGCATTACAGGAAGACGGATAAGCAAGTTATGCAGGCCGAAGAGCAGACCGCCTTGGCGGCTCTGACTTCGCAGGGCCGAAAGGAAAGTTAGATGTCGCTGGCAAAAGAGCTGTTTCAACTTCAGCAGATAGACCAGGAAATAGAAGCCGGGAATAGCGAGATTGCCAGAATCAAAGAAGGCCTTGGGAAAAGCCAGAAGGTCATTGACGCCGAGGCTTCCCTGGAGCAGGCGAAGGAATGGCTTAAGAAAACACAAAAAGACCAGAAAGAAAAGGAGCATCTTATCGAAGACCTCCAAGCCAGGAAAAAGGACCTGGAAGCAAGACTGTACGAAGGCAAAGAGCAGGGCCACAAGGAGCTCGAAAGCCTGCGTAAAGAGGTAGAGAAGGTCAAGGCCCAGGTGCAAAAGGAAGAAGAGCTCCTGTTCGGCGTCATGGGCGAGGTGGACTCCGCGACCAAGAACCTTGCCAGATATACGGAGCGGCTCAACCAGGCCGAAGAAGAATGGAACACCGAAAAAGCCGGCTTCGGCGGGCAGATTTCCACTCTGGAGGGGGCGCTCCAGGAGTTGCAGGCAAAAAGGTCCCGGCAGGCTTCCAGGCTGACTCCCCAGGACCTGGAGCTTTATGGCAGATTGAAGGCGCAGAAGCAGGGCAAAGCGGTGGCCAGGGTGGAGCAGGGAAGATGCCAGGGATGCCGCCTTAACCTCTCCATGAACCTGCTGAAGCGTCTCAGGACTGAAAATACACCTGTCTACTGCGATAACTGCGGCAGAATCCTGCTCCTTGAATGAACCCCATTCCCGGGTACCCTCCCGTCTTGAGTAGTATGCTTCGCCGCCTGTTGCCATGTTTCGAGATTTGGCTGTCATTTGTCATTTGAGCTTTGTTCCTCATTCCTCCTTTTAGAATTCGTCATTACTGTCCCTTCCATTTTTGAAAACGTGAAAATTTACGCCATACCCTCTTTCAAAAAGCGAACCTTTGCCTTATAATACCTTAACCCTATATCATCTATATATACTACTCTATATTATCATGAAGAAAATTCTGGTCATGGACGACAACACCGATATCCGGATGCTCCTGACTACCACCCTCCAGACGAACCCCGACTATGACGTCTTGGAAGCCGATAACGGCTTGACGGGTCTGGAAATAGCCGGTAGCCAGATACCCGACCTCATTCTTCTCGATGTGCGGATGCCCCGGTTGGATGGCTTCCAGGTATGCCAGCTGCTTAAATCCTCTCCCGCCACCAGCAAGATAAAGATAATAATGCTGACTGGACTCGAAGATGACGAGGACAGACAGCGGGGCAAAGAGGCCGGGGCCGACGACTATTTCACCAAGCCGTTCAGGCCCACCGCCCTCCTCCGGAAAATCTCTGAAATGCTGCCGGACTGAGGTGTGACTTGGAAAAAAGCCAGATGAACGAAGAACAGGCGCGCATTTACGCCGAAGAGCTGGGTAAGCTCTATCAGGAAGAGCAGCACCTTCGCAAGGAGATGGAAAAGGAAAAACAGACTCTCGAATACCGCGTGAGAGAGCTTACGGGACTCAACCAGATGTTCCAGTCCTTTCTCAATCAGCACCATGAATTACTGACGAACTGCGACAGCCTTCTGGAGGCGATATCCGACCTTCATGCCCAGGCCCAGATCTTTCAGCAGAGAATGTCCAGGCTCAACAAAAACCCCGAACTGGACAAGCCCACCTAACCGCATCGTAGCAGAAATCCCTTTAGGGTGAAATCTCCCTCTCCCCCTCTCCTTTCAAGGAGAGGGGGACAAAGGGGGTGAGGTCACTTCCTTTGACAATTCCCCGTTCCGGAATTACACTTGTACTGGACAGGGAAGACGGGTGGCCGCTCTCTCAATTTTGAGGGGGAGGAAAGTCCGAGCTCCCTCGAGCAGGAGGCCCCGTAACACGGGGGAGGGGTAACCCTACGGAAAGTACCACAGAAACATACCGCCCCGGTTCCTTCACTGGAGCCGGAGCAAGGGTGAAATGGTGAGGCAAGAGCTCACCGGCGGCCGGGAAACCGGCTGGTCCGGGTAAACCCCCTCCGGAGCAAGGCCAAATAGAGGGACTGGGCAGCTGGACCCTGGAGTCCCCGGGTTGGCCGCTTGACTCCACCGGCAACGGCGGAGCTAGATAAATGACCACCGCTCCCTGATATTATCGGGGAGAACAGAACTCGGCTTATAGTCTTCCCTGCCCGGTTGGTAGAATTTCCTCTCCCTTGAGAGGAGAGTCGATAGTAGAATTTGCCCCTCCCTTGACGGGAGAGGCAAGGTGAGGGTGATATGTCGTCCAGGACAAAAGTTGTTTTAATAGTAGCGGGATTCGTCGTGGCCATGGTCCTTTCCTTCGGGGCCGGTGTAGGCTTCAGCTTCCTGGGCGTACATTACCCCGCTTCCTCAGGGTCTTCCTCACTCCCTTCCGCGGCGCCGCAGGGACTGCCCGGTGATTTCGGCCTCATGTCCGAGGTCTATGAAGTCCTGAAAAACGACTATGTGGAAAGGGAGAAAGTTGACTCCCGCAAGCTAAGCCAGGGAGCCATCCGGGGAATGGTGGAGGCTCTCGGCGACCCCTATACATCTTATCTGGACAAGGAGTCCTTTGACCTGGAGAAGAGCTCGCTGGAGGGCAGCTTCGATGGTATCGGGGCCCAGGTCGCCAAAACTGAGAAAGAAGGCATCGTGGTTATCGCTCCCCTGCCCGACACGCCTGCCGAGAAAGCCGGGATCAGGGCAGGCGACAGGATCCTCAGAATTGACGGTCAGCCCACCGATAAGCTCACCCTCAATGAAGCAGTCTCCAAAATCCGGGGTCCCAAGGGCACCCAGGTAAAAATCACAATCCTCCATGAAGGCGAGACAAAACCCATTGACATCACCGTGACCAGGGCATCCATACAGACCAAAACCGTCACGTGGAAAACTATCGATGGATTTGCCTACATAAAGCTTTCCTCTTTCCAGATGAATACCTCGAAGGAGTTCCGCACCGCCCTGCGGGACATAAACAAGACCCAGCCGAAGGGAATAATCCTGGACATGAGGATGAACCCCGGAGGACTTCTGAACGAAGTCGTGGACGTCGCCCAGGAGTTCCTTCCCGGGAAGGTCATCCTCTATGAGCAGGACCGGGTAGGAAACAGAAAGACCTGGACGGCCGGAAGAGGCGGGCTGGCTGAAGAAATCCCGCTCGTGGTGCTGGTGGACAACCACAGCGCCAGCGGCAGCGAGGTGCTCGCCGGTGCCCTCCAGGATTACAAGAGGGCCGTCGTAATGGGCACCAAAACCTTTGGCAAGGGCAGCGTCAATACCTTCAAGACCTTCAGCGACGGTTCAGGACTCTATTTGACCATCGCCCGCTGGATCACGCCCGTGACGGACAGGAAGATAGAAGGGCTGGGGCTGGTCCCGGACGTGGAAACTACCCGCACCGCGGAGCAGCTCGCCCAGGACCTGGACCCGCCTCTGGACAGGGCCCTGGAATATTTGAGGACCGCTCCTGTGCGCGCGGGTGCCAAATAGAATACCATGAACGCGCGCCCAACTAAGAACAAACCCTCCGTGAAGGAAGCTGAGCAGAACAGGACCATATCATTAAACCGCAAAGCTTTCCACGACTACGATATCCTTGACACCCTCGAGGCGGGCGTTGCCCTCAAAGGAAGCGAGATAAAGTCCATCCGCTCCGGCGGCGCGAACATCCGGGAGGCCTTCGCCCGCGTTGAAAACGGCGAAATGTGGCTCTTCAACGCCAATATCGCCAGGTATGAAGCCAGCGGGCCGATGGGACACGAGCCCACCAGGACGAGGAAACTGCTGATACACCGTTCCCAGCTGGCCGCATGGACCAGCCGCATCCAGGAGAAAAGCCTCACTGTCGTACCCCTGAAACTATATCTGAAAAAGGGACTGGCCAAAATAGAGCTGGGCCTGGCCCGGGGCAAGAAGCTCTACGACAAAAGAGAGCAAATCCGGGAACGGGAAATGGACCGTGAGATGCGCCGTTCTAAACTCCGGAGCTAAAAGGCTTACTTAAACTTTATCTCGTCAATCGAGGTAAAGCTAAATCTCTCCCCCACTCCCCCTGGGAAAGTCGCAAACTGGTGCATCGTATATTCCTCTTCGTACTTGCTCTCCGCCGCGTGCCCGTCAACGGGGATGACAACATTGAACTTGAAATTCCTGGCCGCCCTGGTCGCCGTATACATCACGCACAGGTTAGACCTGCTTCCCGCGAAAATCAGCGTATCCACTGAAGGCTTCTTCAGTAAACTCTCCAGCTGTCCTCCTATGAATTTGTCGTACCCATCCGGATAAATCAGCGGCTCGGCGGCGTCCCGCTTGTAACCGGAATACACCTGCTCATGCGGCGTTCCCCTCAGGACCAGCGGAACAGTGAATATTATGTAAAGGCCAGCCTCCCTTGCTTTGGCCAGCAGTCTTGTAAGCGCGGGAATCAAAGAATGTCCATGGGAGCCGGGCTCCTCCACCTGCTGGTTCTGGTCCAGGACAATCAGCGCGGTCTTCTTCGCCTCCAGGGTAACAGGTTTCGGCTGGGGTCTGACAGGGGTAACATTCACAGCTAGTCTCCTCTCTTTACAGGATTGAATTCTCTCCCTTTCCCTTAAGGGTCGAAGACTCGCCCCTGACGAGAGAGGGACTAAGGATGAGGGTCACAATTCACATTCATAACATTTTATAGTATTATAGTTATGGCGGGCCAGTTAATCAAAACCCATGGGGACGAGTGGCTTCGACAGGGAAACGGAGTCTCAGGGTTGCAAGCCGAGGTTGCCCCCACCTCGTTAAACGGAGGCAAAAAGTAACTGGCGAAAAACAATACGCCCTGGCGGCATAACTAGCTGCCACATCCGCCCTCTCTCGGTCTGATGGGGAGGGGCCGGGTGCCGAATAGTCAGGCTGCTGCCCTCTTATAGCCGGTAGGGGGGCTTAAGACAACCGGCGAGGTGGCTTCAGGAACTCCGCCGGTTGAGGTCCTGGAGCCGAGATAAAAAGCCGGACAAGCTTGTAGGATACTCTGGAAGCCTTTCTCTGGACGGGGAGTTCAACCCTCCCCCGTCTCCACCAACCCGAAATTTTCAGGTTCCATTTCTAAACTGGAGCCTATTTGTCTCCTTCAGCATTAATCTCAACACGAATTAAGCACGGTCACCTCACTGTCAGGCTCCCACCTCATACCGTTACATTGTGACTCTTATGGGTATAGATGCTTATACTATTCTAACTCTTTCGCCGCAAGCGGCGGGGAATTAGACCCTAAGAGAGATTAGCCTTACCGGCGGGTAACGCTCATGCTTCAATTACTTACCAGGAGGGTCACTGATCTGCTGAACGGGTACAGTTCTTTGAACCGCCTTATTCAAGGTGCTATAATCGTTTCTTATGGCTGGCCGCTCTTACCGGTTGAGAAAGCCTGGCTTCATCGTGATTGTCCTCGCGGGATTCACGGTGGTTGCCTCGTTGCTGTTTTCCTGCTCCCCCAAAGTTAATTCCAAGAAACCCGAACTAGTTAACGTCGGCGCCCCATCCCCTGAATCAGCCGGCCTCCAGAACCAGACAGTAGTCCGGGCTGGGTCAGGGGAGCGTCCTCCCTATTTCCTTCGCAACGTTCATAATCAGCCATCGCTTGAAAATCCATATGGAGTAGTAATAGGTCTCGACGGTTACATCTGGGTCGCTGATGCCAGCGTTCAATCGGTTTACAGGTTTGACGAGAAGTCACCGGATTCGGTGCTGAGAGCTGGCTCCTCGGTTGACTTCAATTGGCCTCACGGCCTGGCCCTGGACGGTTCGGGTAATGTATATGTTGCTGACAGTTACAATCACCGCATCCAGAAGCTGGACTCCTCAGGCGTCCGGCTGGCATCCTGGGGCTCCCCGGGCAAAGGCAACGGGCAGTTGGATACTCCCAACGGCATTGCTCTGGATAGCTCAGGCAACATCTATGTGACCGAACTTGGCAACCATCGCGTCCAGAAACTCGACTCTTCAGGCAACTGGCTCGCCTCCTGGGGTTCCTTTGGCACTGGCAATGGCCAGTTCGATTCTCCTGCCGGCATCGCGCTGGATGGCTCAGGTAACATATACGTGACGGACAGCGGCAACCATCGTATCCAGAAGCTCAACTCTTCCGGCGACTGGCTTGCCTCCTGGGGATCCCCGGGCGCCGGCAACGGCCAGTTCGATAAGCCTTACGGCGTGGCGCTCGACAGATCAGGTAACATCTATGTGACGGATAACGGTAACCACCGTGTCCAGAAGCTGAACCCCTCGGGAGATTGGTTGACGTCCTGGGGCTCCCCGGGCACCGGCAGCGGTCAGTTCTGGAAACCTACAGACCTAGCGCTGGATAGCTCGGGCAATATATACGTGGCTGAACTTGGCAATCGACGCATCCAGGTCTTCGGCTTCAACAAGCAATAGTCTTCGCGCCTGCTGTCCGGGACCTCGATCTTTACTGCCCGATCACGTCATTGCGATAGTCCGAGCCAGGTGCCGCGCTTGTGGCTGAAGCAATACCTGGGGCAGCCATCAGCGCTGTCAATATGTCCGAGGTTGTGTCCAAGCTTTCTGAAGCAGGTATGCCGGAGAGCGTTATCCGCCACGCTTTACATCCTCTTGGAATGGAAGTTGTCCCCTTCGATGAGGATCAGGCATACCATGCAGGCATGTTGCGCATTCCCACTAAAAGTAAAGGCCTTTCAATGGGAAACCGCGCATGTTTGGACCTGGCTGGCAAGCTGGGACTGCCGGTGTTGACGGCAGACAAGACATGGACGGAGCTTTCGCTGGGTATCATAGTTAGGACCATACGGTAACTCCAGGACTATGAGCACCAGAAGCTGAAGCGCGGCTCCATCGTGTATTCCCGATTACTTTCTGGATAGCTTTTCTAGGCGCGACTTGTAATCCGCTATGACCGACTTCACCACCCTCCGTGTTTCCAGATACTTCAGGCTTTCCTGAAGGGTTTGCACTGCTTCTGCTTTCTTGTCCTGTTTCAGGTAGCTTTCAGCCAGTCTTATCGACATCCTGTTGTAAGTGATATTATCCAGCGCCGAGACTCTCCTTACGGGTATCAATGCGCGGGCAGCCTCCAGGTGCGTTACCGCCTCATTAATGTTTACTTCTTTGCGTACTATCACCCTCTTGCCCTTCTTGCTGATAACCTGTTTAAAGGGGCGGCTCGCGTGGTTCCCCAGCGCCGCCGCTATGTGCCGTACAACCGACGGGTCAGTCTTTGCGTACTTCTCTACCGCCTCTTTCAGGCTGGAGGTAACTGCAGGATATCTTTCCGTGCCGCCAAAATACAGAAACCGTGCCGCTTCATGGCTGAACAGAATATGCGCCAGCTCTTCACTGCCGCGGCTCATCGGGTTTGCCACCCTCAGCCGGCAACCCGGAGAAACAATCATTCCATCATTCCCGGCATTGTAATAAGCACGCACAACATACTCCCCAGGCTCCTGGAACAACGCGCCTTTCGCGCTGTAGCTCAGCAGCGCCGTTTCATACAATGACTCGCCCGGAGCCAGTTCAACTTCGCCCGGAGCCTCACATCTCCGTACAGGCGGGACATAGCGGACTATCTCCCGGTTCGGCCGGGTGACATAAAGAGCTACCGTCCCGTCTTCCGGCTGGAGGAGCCCGTTCACTTTTTGCTTCTTATCCGAGACGTTTTTCAGCTTCAGTTCAACCCGGACAGGCTGGCCGAAATCAAACACATCCCAGGCGCGCGCCTCGAGGGTCAGGGGAGCGCTCTGTCTCTCTATGTCCGGTGTGGCGTAGATGCTGAGGTTGTTGCCTATCCAGTCTCTGCCCCCGAATATAACATCATTGCGGTCGCCGTGGCGTACCCAGATGAGCTCGACATCATCGAACTGCCACCTGAAGTTTGACCAGAAAGCGCTCTCCGTTCCGGCGCCTCCGGTATATCCCCACGGATAGTTCATAAAGGACTCAGATGCTGAATCGGGATTTGCTGAGCGCTGCCAGCTATGAGGGAAATTGAAGCTGTGACCTATCTCATGGACGAAAGTTTGCAGAAAGAGGCGGTCTTTCTTTGCGGCGGAATCATACAAAGTGCCGGAAGACCGGCCCAGTATGGCATCATAGGCAACCGCGGCTCCCTGCCGCAGGTGCGTATCCCCCGCCTGCCAGCCGCCCCAGTCGAACATAGTGCCGTAGTAGCCGGAGTTGTAGGCAGGGTCCCCAAACCTTGGCACTACCACTCCGTAGCAGTTCCACTGAAGAGTGTTTGAGAACAGGTCGAAACGGTCTTCCATCAGGTCATGCAGCTCCGCTTCGCTCCAGTTTGTTCCCGCGTCGGCGCTGTCCGCGTCGTTCAGAACATCGTCCTCCGTAATCGTCATATCAACACCGGTCCGCCTGAAGACTTCGGCGCAGGTCAAATCCTCGTTGGGCAGGTCCGCGGGGTGAAGCCCCGTGTTGGTGTTGGCGGATGGCGGGAAGGTCGTCCCCTGGAACCGGTCTATTTCCAGTGTAACAGCGCGGAAGTAAGCTGATATCTTGGGACAAATAAAGGTGCTTATCAATGTGCCCGCGTCATAGAATTTGACCGTCGCGTCAGCTGCCGCCGCGGAGATGGCAACACGCGGTATTGTCACCTCGATCGTGTCGTTGTTATTGGCGGGGTCGTTATAATATCTGACCGGCCCCGTTATAGTCATCACTCCACCGGTTTCACTGACGCTGAGGCTTTCCACAACGAATGAATAAGAGTAGATAGTTAAGAAACCGAAGCGGTGACGCATAAGCAGGTCTCTCTCAAACAGTCTCTTTACGCCGGGACGCGCCTCTGCGAGAGTTTCCAGAAAGCTGAATTGTGAGAACATATCGCCGCTGACCCTGCTCTGGGGACGTGTCCCATCTACATCGACCCGGAGTTCCAGCACGGAACCTGATGTCGCGCCGCTGCGGTAAGAGCCGCTGACATTCCTGTATAGCGCGATCTTGGGCACGCATATCTTGTTTGGCAGACATACAAATGTCGAACTCGGGAGGCAAATATAGCTGGGAGTACAAATGATGTTCTGGGCGGGGTTGCAGAGAGGTTTGTCAGGTATGCACATGGGAGCAAGGGGCGCACAGCTAACATAGGGAAGACAAGCTTGTGGAGCATCATCAGGGGTGACTTTTCGAATATCAAACATTTTGAGGCCTCCTTTTATTACTAAATATCTAATCTGGGGTGCTGTGCAAACCGACCTGTTCCAGCAGTTTACGCGCGTCTCCCCATTTACCTTCATAGGGGTCATACAGGCAGCATGGGTCCTTTATCCCTGAACCGGCCTGCTGCTGACCCAGGTTTGTTGCGTTGCCGTTGGACAGAGGAAGACAGTCGTTGCAGGCATAACGGTACTCGCAATCACGGCAGGTGGGTATCCTGTCTTTGGACAGCTTCCATATTGTCTGAGTTGTTTGCGATTCAATAATCTCCCTGAGCATGGAAGCGGCTATATCGCCGAGGACATGCTCTCTGTCCATGATGCAGGGATATACTCTGCCGTCGGATTGGACACAGATGTCCCCGTTAAGGCAGGGGTGCCCGGACTTATTCCTGGCAAAGCTTTCGGGAGTTATCCTGGGGAAATTAGGCCCAACGCGCAGCTTCTTCTGCCACAGTTCGGCGGTAACAAGCTCTGTGTCACACCGCCCCCCACTGGTGCACCGTACTATGTCGCTCGAGACCATGATGTCCCCGAAAGTAGTTTTCAGCCAGTCCAGGGTCTCCTCTTCGAAGTGGCTGTTCTGCCTCATCAAGACGATGCCGAATCTGAAACTCACTCCCCTGCTGTGGAGTCTCTCCACATTCTTCAACAGTCGTTCAAAGCTGCCCGGACTTTGAGTCACCTGGTCGTGTAATTCCGCTCTCTTCGAATAGATGGACAGGGCTACGTTAACTTTGTTTTCGGCAAAGAATCCGGCATATTCGTCATCTATCAGCGTCCCATTGGTGAATATCTCAATAAAAGCATATCGCGCTTTCTTCGCTGCCCGGATGAGTTCGAAGATCTTCTCTTTCCCGTACAGTAGCGGCTCGCCGCCAATGAACTGTATCCATTTAGCTCCCAGGTTAGCTCCCTCTGAAATAACGCTTCGCCACCGTTCAAGGCTGACGGTTCCATTGCTTTTATGCGGTGAGGAATCGGCATAACAGTGAAGGCATCTCAGATTACAGTTGCTGACCAGTTCCAGCCATATCTTCTGCAATGTGTGGGAAGCCGGAGGCGGAGCGGCTCTGACCGGGCGTGACGGGCTGCGGCTGAAGGCGCCCAACCGCAGTTCTTCCAGCTTACGCAGAAAATCAACGGCCCCCTGCTGCTCCTCCCCGTTCTGATAATGGCCTCGTATGCTGAATACAGGCGCACCGCTCTCCGCCAGTTCAATGACCTCCCGCCCGGCGCTGTCTATAGAGTAGACATCCCCGGTTGAGAGGTTATGAATGGCTGCCCTCGTCACCCCGGTAACTAAAAGGCAATCGTTATTTAAGAAGAAATAGTCGCCGCTCATACTTTTGCACTCGCTATCTGCCGGCATACTAATTAGCCTTGCCATTCCAGGACCAACCTTATGGAAAGGGGTTGTGACTTCCAGTTCTGAGCTAGACGTAGTCAGAAAACTTCCACTAACTCACAATTTGCGCAGCTATGATTTCAGCCGTCTCCTGGCCGTTTTCGCTCGTGCTGACCTTTTCATCGGAGTGATGTCCAGAGGCAGTGCGAAGTAGAAAGTGGACCCCTGTCCCGGGACTGACTCCGCCCAGACCCGCCCGCCGTGAGCTTCGATGAGCCGCCGGCACACCACGAGACCGATGCCCGCTCCTTCCACTTTCTGGTCCAGCCTCTGGAACCGTTGAAACAGTTTGGGCAGGTCCTGAGCCGGTATGCCGGGACCCTGGTCGCGTATCCGGACTACCAGTTCTCCTCTTATCACTCCTGCGGAGCAGAACACTGTTGTGCCAGGCGGTGAGTATTTTGCCGCGTTATCCATCAGGTTGTAAACCACCCGCTCAAGTCTTATGCGGTCGCCCCAGACGGACGGCAGTTGTCCCGCCGCGTTAACGGTCAATCTATGTCCGGGCCGCAGTTTTTGTACCCTCAGGGCAACATTCTGAAGTAATTCAACGATGTTCACCGGGTCCTTCTGCAGCAGGAGACGGTTGGCTTCGGCGCGTGTCAGGTCCAGCAGATTCGCGATTAGTTCAGACATGTATTCCGCTTCGATAGCTGCGTCTTCCACAAGCAGGGACCGCTCGTTACCGGAAAGACGGGGCCGCCCGCTGATTACGGTGCGCAGAGAGCCGATTATGACAGTCAGAGGGCTGCGCAATTCGTGGGCAATGAAGCTTACGAACTCGTCCTTCATGCTGGCAACTTCACGTTCCGTGGTAACGTCTCGCAGCAGGACGCCCGTTCCGAGCCTGCCGGCGTTGCCGCCAACCGGGAAAAGCATCGCCTCGAGCCTGCGCATGCTGATTCCGATCCGTACCTGGAAATCCAGCTTGGGATTCTCAGTCAGCCGTGTAAGCGCCTTACCCCATTGCAAAATCAGCGAAGTAACGTCGGTGACCTTCCGCGCCAGCGCGTACTGAAAGGCCTCCACAGGCTGACCGATAAAGTCGCTCGCCTTCATGTCCAGCAGCTTTTCAGCCGCTGGGTTGATGAGCTGGACCTGCCTGCCGCTGTCCACTACTATCAGACCTTCACCCATGCTGGCGATAATCGAGTCTTTGGTTTCCGCGTTATCCATATTATTCGGTGAATTTCTATTCTAAGACACCTTACTGGAATTTCTGCCCCGTTAATACGCAGGGTTTCCTGTTCATGAAAGCATGTTCGCTGTCACGGAACTGAAGGCTTATAATTGTAGCAGGAAGTGCGAAATTGCCCTGTAGCGAAAATGGCAGTTTCCTGTCATCAAAACGATGAAACTTTCCAGCAGGACACCTCGTGCCCAGCGTGGAGGGTGATCGTTTCAGGGTACTGCCACAGACGTACTATTGGAAAAACAACGACAAAAACCATTGACTTTCCACTGTTGGCGTGGTACATTGATTGAAATTCCCCATACTCCGCAAGATAGGGGGGCTCGTTTGCTGGCTATCCTGTAATGTTAGCAGTATAGCACCGGCGGAGCGTTCCCTGAAGTTTGCCTGACAGCCCGGCGCTTGAATTCCTCAATTAGGACAGAACCCTCGGATATCTCTGTGCCAACTCACATAATATCTGCCACAATAAAGGGACCGTCATTCGGCATTTCCCACAGAAACAAGCAGTCAGCACAAGCTACGTCAATAATGACATAGCCATGAATCATAACACTACATAGTAAGCTTAATGACTACCTCAAGACGCCAAAGATAACTATTGTGGGCGGTACAGTGAATAAACAAGATTCTTCATCGAGAGGCGGGGGATTTTCAATCTCCATCGGTGGTATTGCTTTTGCCATATACCTCAACGATGCTACTTTGCTGGAGACCTTACGCACACGATACCGGTGGTTTGAATCTCCTGGCTCAGCCGGCTATGAGATCCGCGTAACGGTCTTACCTTTCGAAGAATTGACGCGGGGGCAGGATACCCCACAGACCATCGCTCCGCAAGTTGAAGTTGTGAAATCAGAGGACAAATTCATTATCAGGCGGGCCGATAATCCTTTTGAGGCCCTGGTAGATACCTCGCTGAAGAAGGTATCGGTAAGAATGTGGAACAGTCAATACTGTTTTGATAGCTTTCTCCGGATACTGCTCACCCTGATCCTCACGGACGACAACGGACTCCTGCTTCATGCCGCGGCCGTGAGCGATGGCAAGCGGGGTTGTATATTCTTCGGCCCTTCCGGCAGCGGCAAAACAACCGTAGCCCGTTTATCTGCCGGCCGCACGATATTGACAGATGAGCTGGCTCTCATCAGGTCGCATGATGGCGGATATCGTGTTTTTGGGACCCCTTTCTGGGGCGAGTTTACCCCGGGTCGGAGTAATTCCCACGCCGATTTGAGCAACTTGTATGCGCTGAAAAAAGCCGGAACGAACAAACTCGTGCCGGTGGACAGGGTGCGGGCTGTGGCAGAGCTTTACCGGTGTGTTTTATTCTTCAGCAGTGAAGCTAACCTCTTGAGCCAGATACTAGATACCTGCGTCAGCCTGGTCGACTCGGTTCCCGTCCACGAGATCCACTTCCTGCCGGACCCTTCTTTCTGGCAGGTCGTGAACGGACAAAGTCAGGAGGAGTACCATCATGCTTGATAAATATCCGGTAAGAAGTAGTTCTACCGCGTACAGAATAATCAACGGCGTGGCAATGATTGCGGGCGCTCCGGAAGGGAAGCTCTGCACCTTGAACAAAGTCGGCACCTTAATCTGGAATCTGGGCGATGGAAAGCATACCATGGGTGAGATTATCAACCGGATTTGTCAGGATTTCGAAGTTGATTACTCCACCGCGGTACGGGATGCCGAAGCCTTCATCAATCAGATGGAGAATAGGAAAATGCTGGCGCTGGCCGACAACCCCGTCTTCGAGGAAAACAGATGAGCGCAGAGCGCGATTGCTCCATTAATGGTGTCTATGATTCCACCATAAAGAACAATGTGCCGTTGAATGTCCTGTTCGAGCTGACCTATCGCTGTAACCTGCGCTGCGGCCATTGCTATAACGCGGACAGCGGCGAGAAAGAGCTGAGCTACTATGAGGTCAAAGATATTGTGGAGCAGCTGGCGGCAGAGAACTGCCTCTTCCTGACCTTCACGGGCGGCGAGGCGCTGGTCAGGGAGGATTTTCTCGATATCGCCCGGTGTGCCAGGCGCATGGGTTTTGCCCTCAAGCTTTTCACCAACGGCAGCCTTATTGACGAGGGCATTGCCCGTGAGCTGGCCGGCTTGAAACCTGTACACGTGGGAATAAGCATATACGGCGCTGATGCCGCTGTTCATGACCGGCTCACAGGAGTGCCGGGCTCCTTCCATCGTTCCCTCCACGCCCTCAGGATTCTACACGACTATGGTGTATTAACCATGCTCAAATGCCTGTTAATGAAGGAAAACATAGCTCAGCTTGATGCCATAATGTTCCTGGCCGCTGAGGTAGGCGCTATCCTTCAACTGGACCCTGTGGTCAATCCCAAAAACGATGGCAACCGCGGTCCCCTGCAACACGAGGTCAACGAAGCTGCCCTCTACCGGCTTTTCTCCAATGAGAAGGACTGGCCAAAGAAACCGAAGGATTCGCTTGCGCAGCCATCGCGATCTTTACTGTGCCGGGCGGGGATAGATACCTGCTCTATCTCCCCCGGAGGAGAAGTCTATCCCTGCGTTGCGTTGCCGGTGCCTCTGGGTAACCTGAGAGAGCAGAGCTTCGCAAAGGTCTGGCATGGCGCCAGAGCCCGTGAGATGAGGAAATTCAGGCTCTCCGACCTTCAACAGTGCGTCTCCTGTCCTGACCTGGATTATTGCACCAGGTGCTGGGGCCTCGCGGCCGTGGAATCGGGGAATCACCTTGGCCCGTCGTATCTGAACTGTCGTATTGCCCGCATCCGTCACCGGATTTCGGAGGAGCGTGGCGCCAACAACTCGCAGAGAGAGGAGGTGGTAAACCATGAAGCAACTATATGAAGCACCGGGGATAGCCGATGAGCAATCCCTTGAGGTCGCGGCTCTATCCTGCAACAAGGTCCCGGGATGGGGTAGCCCTGATTTCTGCGGGCCGGTATGGGCCAGTCCTCACGGCAACCAGCCAGGCTGTTACAAGAATCCGAACAGCCGGAGCTCTTGATTTCCAGGTGTGCCACGCTCCTCCAAAATCCGGTGACAAAAAGGAGCCGGGGTTAGTCCCCCGGCTCCTTTTTTGTTTCCAGTAGAACCACCTCCTGTGCACGGAGCATACACGCCGCATTTGCCATTCATGCTGCTTCATGGTAGATTACTTGCAAGGTGGCTCATGTTTAACTCAAAGCTCGCCGGATCCATAGGCCTGACGGAAACGGAAAAACAGTTCCTCAGAGAGGACAGCACTCCCGGGGAATTCCAGAAGCGCCTGGTCCGGGACTTCCCTTATGACTTCGAGGAAGACGGGGTGGAGCATTTCGGTTCTTTCCGGTTCGCTCTGCGGAAAGGCCAGGCGCATTGCTTCACCGGCGCCATGCTGGGGGCCGCCTATATCTACCTCAACGACCTTGGTCCGCCCCTCGTCCTGCGCATCGAGGCCAGAGACATGGCGCACCACCTTGCCGTGTTCTGGAGAGATGGAAAGATAGGCTCCCTCGGCTCCTCCAGGCACGCCGAACTGACCGGCAAGCCTCCGCTTTTCACCTCGTACAGAGATTTGGTCATGTCCTATTACCCCGATTACTACAACGACGTCACGAACGACCCCTCTGACCTGACTATGAGGGGATTCGGCGGGCCGGTGGACTTAAGCATATTCGGCCCGGGATGGCTTGTGTCGGAAGACAGCCTGACCGGCATAGTGGAATATTTCGACAGGCTGCCCCAGATAAAGCTCTTCCCCGGAAAACCCGATATGTACGCCGAGTTCCAAAAGCAGGGCGACTTCTATTTCTTGACTTCTATCACTTAGTGTCCCGGAGCAGATAGATGATTAACTGTATTGTAGGAGGGCAACAACATGGAATTGGCTGACCTGGAGAAACTCGTCAAGACCCGGCGCTCGATACGCCGCTGGAAGGATAAGACGGCGCCGGCGGCCAATGCCATCGCCGCAGCCCGCTATCAGGCCCCGATTGACCAGGTCCTGGAAGCTAGAGAAAAGACGGACCCGCTCGCTGCCCGGATGCGCCTGTGGCGCAACACCGCCGACAGCCGCGTTCAGTCGGTTGCTTCAGCCATCGCACATCTCCTTCTTGTCTTGCCCAGATGGGGCTAGAAGTGCGGACGAAAACCCCTTTTTGGCATGTTTTTCTCCCAAAAATCATATCTGCCGAGCGCCAAAATGACAGCGATTTTGGACTTTTCGGCCTGACTTCTAGGCGCCGTCTGGATGACCGGCCCGATGCAGGCCAGGTCTGAAATCGGGACCATTCTCAAAGTCCCATCGGGGCTGGATCTGGTCGCGTTTATCCCGATAGGTTATCTGGACGAAACCCCGGTATCGAGAGGCAGAAAACCAGTCGGCGAGGTGAGCGAGATTATCCGTTAAGCATTGTGACATTGTATAATTTATGGCAGGGATAACCAGGGAGGACCTCTGTGAGCAAGACCTTTCGCCCCTCTAAACCCGTTGGGATTTCCAGACTGACCGCTGCACGAAGATGCGGTAAGTCTATGCGTATTGAAGGGAGAATGCCATGCTAGGCGCTGTGATCGGCGCGGCTGCCGGCGTGCTCGGCGCCGCAGCAGGCATCTGGGCCATATTCTGGGGTCTGGGCATCGGGGAATACCTGGGCGGCGGGAAGAGGAAGACCAGCGCCTTTGCCAGTAAGGAAACGCTTAAACAGCGGCTGCTCGCCCTGAACTCGCCCGAGTTGCCGTATGACATTAGACCGTCAAGCGAGACCGACCTGCTTGTGGAATGGAAAATCGTCGACGCGAAGTGGTTTGCTATATTTGCCAGGGAGCGCCTGAGCAAGATTTATCGCGCTTTCATCGTTCTGGATGAGTTACGCCGGTCCGCCCGTTATTGTGAGGAGCTGGTTACGGTGCGATGGTTTGCCGGCGCTGATGGTCGTCCGACGCCGATGTTAAGCTATCAGCGCCAGTTCTTCCGGGGCAGAATCCTCTTCCAGAAGTCCTGGGGTGTGCAGTATGGCCTGAAGGATGATATGAAACCGGGCAAGATTTACGAGTACAAGTTTGATGTCGGCTATGTCCGTGACCCGATCAAGCAAGCGATTGAAGACAATGGTTGGGAATTCGTGCCGGTGGTCCGGAAATCCCACGCGACCTACGAGAGCCTTCGGGGAGTCTAATCTAACCGGGCGCCGCATTTATCGCAAAACTTTGCCCCGGTTGTCAACGGGCGGCCGCACTTGCGGCAGAAATTGGCCGTTAATGGTCGCGGAAGCGGCGCTCCGCACTTTACGCAGAACCCGGCACCAGCCGGGCTCCGGGCGCCACACTTGCCGCACATAAGGCCGGCCGCCGATGGCTCCGCTTGCGCCTGCGGAGCGGCCTTCGGAGCCTCAACTTCAAACGGGCGTGTAGTCAGGCTGAAAAGCAGCTCCGGCAGTTGCGACGTAAATATCGAGTGTATGAGGACCTGTTTTGCAGCGCCGTCCGAAGACATCTGTACCAGCAGCAGTGTTGAGAAGCCCCGGAAGAGGGCCATTTGCGCCTTCTCGAGGGAACCGGAGCTTCCTCTAACTACCCTTACACCCACAAATGACACCAATGGAAAGGCGGCCCGGGCAAAGGAAACCAGGCGCGCATTTAAGGCGCCGTTTGCGCCAATGATGCCCTCCCGGTTCAGGGTTTTCATACCTTCAGCGATGCTGGAGGCGGTTACCGGCGAGTCCGCTGGTACCGCAACGTAGGCAGCCGGCGCGTACCACCTCATGTCGGGCTCCACTTTGGCCGTTTCCGTAATGCGATTTGCGTCATCAGCGGTTACAGTCACTTCGGCTTCCTGCCGCCGCTCAAGAGCCGCTCTGAGCTGTGACTCCCGGCACGAGTCAAGCAAGGCAAAGAAGACGGGCATGGCCTCTACACTGGTCTCTATCGAAAGGTCCACAGCTTCCTGAATTGAAGGCCCCGCCGTCTTTTCCACAATCAGGTCGGTGATGTCCTGCGGAGACAGGAAATAAGATAGGTGATTGCTGCCGTTGGTCCTGGTGAAAGAGACTAATTTGCTGCTCTCCCCGGCGGCATATACCTTGCTAAGGCTAACCCCTTCCGCATTACCCCAGACCAGGGCAATCTCAACGCCCGGGCTGGCCAGGATTCTGAGACACTCCTGACATCCGGGGGTTGGCCGGCTGCCGGCGTCCATGAGGCCGGATTGTTGCAACTTGCTGACCGCATCGGGCGCTGCGGGCTGGCCGCTGATTTGCGCCAGAGGCGACGCCTTCTCCGGCCTTATGCCGGATAAGTTCAATAGCGCGGATAGCTCGCCATCGGAGATGACCGCCGCGGTGACTTGGGGGGGGCTCGAATTTTCCATATTACAACCCCATGTACTTCTTATAATCACTGAGCAGCTGCATCTTGCTGCCGCTGTACCCCGCCTGACGAATGGCGTCATCAACGGACAGCCCCCAGTTCTTGACCATGTGAGCCACCCGGACGGCATCAGGCGCCACGTAATCCGTTCTCCCCGTTTTTTGGAAGTACGCCACACGGTCCAACGCACTCATGCGCGAGACCTCCTTGGAGGAATTCTGTAACATGTTTTCCACCGAGCCGCCCTTATCCAGGCTCTTCCCGAAGAAGCTCTGGAGGTTGGACCTGGCGCTGGGCAAATCTGCCGGTTTCACGGCGGAGAGCAGCGAGGTGGATGTCTGCGGCGTTTCCCGGCTGATTGTGGGTACGCCGTTCTTGACTCGGACCATCACATCGCTTCCGGTCGTCTGGTTATAGTTCTCGACAATTTTGGTGGCGCCGCCGGTATACGAGCCCCGGGAGCTGGTACCCGGACCGTACACGTTGACATCAAGCGCCGCCGCCGAGGTTCCCTGGCTTTCCAGATGGGTATTCAATCGCTGCTCGTACAACTTGTTGTACTTCTCGCCGAAGTTGACCGTGTGGTCGAAATCGCTCTTCACGGGATTCCAGCCGGGGTTCCCGGGACGAGCATGAGTGCCGGTCTGATTGATGAAGAAAGGGCTTTCCCCCACAGGGACTCCATCTTTGCTCATCTGGTTCATGACATCGCCGATGGCATTATCTCTGGCCTGCTGATAGGCTTTCTGCCTGGCCGAACCCATGATGTCCTTGACCCTGCCCGGGATCAGGTCCGGGTTCTTGGAAAGTAGCTGCCTGAATTCCGGATTGTTGTTAAGGTTCAAGGCCGCCTTCTCCAGGTCATCCAGCCTGGCAGGGGCAGTCTTTCCCAACTGCACCACCTCCGTTCTTTTAATGAAGGCGTCCCGGCTGTACTTCCCCAGGTCGTCAGACTGTCTCGCAAGCTGGTTGATAGTGGATACTTCGGAAGCCAGGTCCGGGCTGGCATCGGCCAGTTTGGCGAGATTGCGGCTTTCCCTTATCTTTTCGAGGTAAGGCTGGGCGTATTTGAACAAGCGGCCGCTTTCACCCACCGCCAGTTCGAAAGAGGACTGGGCAAGACCCTCAGCCACCGCGCGCAGAGTGGATTTGCCGTCCATGATTCCCTGTCTCATCGTCGAGAGGGCGGATATGGGATTCAGCGCCATCTCGGAGTAGCCGGCGCTGAGATAGGCAACGCCGCCTCTTATGACGATATTCCCGGAACTCTGCCGGACGGTATCGTAAAAAGCATCAGACCTGGTGTAATCCGGGGCCTGGAGCAGCAGCTTATCCCGGACGATCCAGTATTTCAGCAGGCCCTCGAGCCGCGCCAGCTTTACCGGGTCAACATTCCCGTCCTTATCAATGATGCCCTTGCCGGAGGAGTTCCCGTACTTATCAATGAGCCCACTGCGGGCCTCGTCCACAAAATCACGCAGCCGGCCGTCACTGTACACCGCCTCCCTTAGCTTGCGAAACCTGTCGTGCAGTTCCTTGTTTCTAAACGCGTCGCGTAATTTCTTGGCTTCCGCTATTTCCCCGGGGCGCTGGCCTGTTCCTCCTTGATATCCTCCCACCGGCCGCGGCACGCTAGTTTCCGAAGCCCCTGCCTCCGGGAGTGGCTCGCTGATTCTTCGGGGTTTTGCTTTGCGCACCGGCGGCTTAGGCGGCGCAGGGCGCTTGATCCGTCTTATTATCTTGATTACCACCAGTCCTGCCCCGGCGGCGCCAACAACGGTAATGATAGCTGGGATGGGGTTGAAATCGTCCGGTGTGGAGGGACCCGGTGGCTGGCCGGGATTCACCGCGCCTGAAGCGCCTGATGAAGGTACAAAGTTAACCTCAATTTCGTCTTTCGCCACCTGAATCCAGGCGCCGTTGGAAAACTTAGACATGCTTACCGTGATTCTCCACCGTCCGGCAAGCTTCCCCGCGAAACTTAAGACGAAGTTTTTGGTGCCGGTGATCGCACCACCAGTTCCCGAATCATCACTGACTACCGGAGCTACAGTCATCTGGCCGGCGTCTCCGCGGGTAGAGGGTGAAAGTAAATCGGCCGAAGCAATAAACCTCCGCTGGAGGGTTGGCTCACCGAAATCGTAGGAAGTTTCAACAGGCAAAGCGGTCGAGGAAAAGGTGGCTCCCCTGGCTGGTTTATCTATGCGTATATGAGGCGCGGGGTCGGCCGCCAGGGCCGGCACGAGCAACAAACAGGGGGAGAGGCCGAGAAACAGCGTGAAGGAAACGGCCAGCACCGCTTGCATGGCCCGCCTTAACCTGCAACCATGTGACTTACCTATGTGCAGCCTCCCCAAACAACTTCACATATTATATCAAATTATATCAAAGGGTGTCTGGAAATACTAGCTATTCATGGCCCCGCTGATGGCTTCCTGCCATTCCTTGGTCTTGCGCATACCGCCGAATTTGTATTTTTGTCCCGCTGCATTCACTAGTATCCCGGCCCAAACGGTATCTACTGCGGTTATGTCAGACAGCGCAATGGCAAAGAACTCCTTCGATTTGCCGGCATCCTTGGGGTTGGGGATGAAGATGCCGCCGGCGGCGACCCCGCCGACACCCTGGAGTTTGCCCGCCTTAAAAACAAGCCGGCGGTTGGTAAGATACAGCTTGCCGTTGGTTGAACTGGCGAAGTTCTTGACATAGGTTATCGGGAAAAACCCGGTATCCATCAGGACGACCTCTCCAGGCTCGAGCCCTTTCAGGTCAGAGGCGATTCCTGCAGGCACTGGAGAAGAGGGGCTTTGCGAACCCGGCGCCGTCCGGTCGCCGGTCAACCGTTGTCCGCAGCCGGTACAAAACCGCGCGTCGGCCTTAATTGGACGTCCGCAATTTGGACAAGTGGGGGAGGCAACCGGAGCGCCGCACGAAGCGCAGAATCGTGAGTCATCCTGCGTTAAGGCGCCGCATTTCGGACAATACAATCGAGCATCTCCTTTGGATTATTATCTGAGTCTGGAGCCACAACCGGCGCAAAACTCGAAATCAGTTCCGGCCCGGCTGCCTTCATTATACATATGGTTTGAAGACTGAGTTTTTCCGCATCACACACCTCCTTATACGTAATATCAACAGTAAAATTACAATCCCTTATATGTATCTTTGCTCCGCTTCGCTACCCTGACAACTATGATGACTTTAGCTTTATCATCAATAGAGTAAATTACCCTGTATTTTCCAACTCGAACACACCATAATCCGCTTTCAGCCAGCTTCTTCCCCTTTGAAGGCCTGGGGTTTTCATCTAAACTCGATATTGCCTCGGCAATTTTGCCATACTCTTTACCTCTAATACCATCTAGCTGCTTTTGAGCCGAGTTCCTGAGCCGGACTTCATAATTCACCTCTAAGCTCCCGCTCACGTCTTCTTTTCTTGTACTGTTTCCATGTTATGGTTCCTCTGGAATCCGCTAATGCCTTCAGCCCTTCCGCAATGTCTTCTTCATCCTCCATAATTTCAAACGCAGCCTCTCTAAGAAGTCTCGCCATTGAAGTTCGCTTCTCAAAAGCTAGCCGTCGCAATCTTTCATGCTGTTCTGCGGTTAAAAAAATAGTTGTCCGTTTAAGATTTGTAACCATAAAGTACTCCTCCAATAAAAGGGTAACATACATGCATCGCTATGTCTACAGTCAGGTGTATATGCGCGTGACGCCAACCGCCTCGGCCTCTCATACTGACAGGAACACTCAAAATAGAAGTTATACCATCTTGCTGAACATGTTTTCGATACTGAATTATCTCATATGCGCGAGGCGCTAAAGTGCTAAAATACTTGCGGACGATCTTTGACCGACGTAATAGATATGTTCTTTCCTCTCAAGTAAACATCAGGAGATGAGAAGAATGGTCATAAATGACAATAACTCTGCCAGGCAAGGAAGCGAGGTCACCCTCGATACCGGAGTGCACGGGGTGCAAGAGCGGACTGTCCTGGAGAAGTTGAAGCAATCAGAGCAGAACTTTCGCTACTCGCTGGATTATTCGCCCCTTGCCCACCGTATAATGAAACCAAGCGGAGAGCTGGCTTATGTTAATAAAGCCTTTTTGGAAACATGGGGCTTCTGTAATCTGGAGGAATTTCAGAGAACTCCCGGAGAACAACGCTACACTCCTGAAAGTTATGCATATGTCATGGGACGAAAAGAGAAAGCGAGACGGGGAGAAGCTATCCCGAACGAGTATGAAGCGGACATTGTTCGGAAGGACGGAGAAATCCGTCACCTTAAGGTGTGGGCCAAAGAAGTCCTGTGGAATGGAGAAACATTTCATCATTTGATTCACCAGGACATTACCGAACACAGATGTGCGGAGCGGGCGCTTCAAGAATCAGAAGAGAAATACCGCAGTTTGGTTGAAAATGCGGGAGAGGGAATTGTTATTGGCCAGGACAACGTTGTCAAGCTAGTGAATAGCAGGATGGTTGAAATCACTGGTTTTTCAAAAGAGGAACTGGCCGGCAGGCCTTTTCTGGAATTCATCCACCCGGAAGACAGGTCCATGATAGCCGACCGGTACGCTAGGAGATTGCGGGGCGAAGATGTGCCACGCTCCTACCCTTTTAGACTCGTAAACCGTGCAGGGAACCCCAGGTGGTTGCAGGTATCCAGCGCTCAGATACTCTGGAATAACCGGCCGGCCACGCTTAATTTTTTCACCGACATCACCGAAAGCAAGCGCTCGGAGGACAAGCTCAAAGAGTCAGAAGAAAGATATTCTTCCCTCGTAGAAAAAGGAAATGACGGCATCATAATTATTTGTGGCGGTTTATTGGATTTTGCTAACTCACGGATGTGTCAAATGACGGGTTTCGCGCCGGATGAAGCTCTGGGCAAACCCTTTATCTGGTTTGTGGCGCCGGAATACAGAGAGTTTGTAATGAATATATACAAGAAAAGAATTTCCGGCGAACAGGTCCCCGCCAGATATGAAATTGCCATACTTTCCAAAGACGGCAAGGAAATACCAGTCGAAGTCAGTGCCAGTATCATCCAGCAGAGTGCCAAAACGATGGACATGGCGATACTCAGGGATATTACCGCCCGCAAACATGCGGAGCAGGCTCTTCGAGAATCGGAAGAAAAATACCGGACGCTGGTTGAAAACGCGTCCGACCTTATCTACCTGATTGGCGAGCACGACGAGGTTCTGTCAGTGAACAAAGCGGGGGCGAGCTTCCTGGAAAGAGGGCCTGCTGAAGTGGTGGGCAAGAGCATCTTTGACCTGTTCCCGGCTGAAATTGCAAAAGGCTACTCAAAAAATCTGAGAAAGGTATTCATGACCGGGGAGGCTCTCCATGTTGAAAGCGTGATGGTCGCCGGAGGTAAGGAGTTCTTCATGACCATTAGCCTCACGCCGGTCACGGATGAGACCGGCAGAGTGAGTTCGGTGCTGAGCGCCAGCAGAGACATAACTGAACAGAAACGCTCTATCGAGCTGGTCCGCAATCTGCAGATGGATATCAGGGAGCGTGATATGCAGCTGGAAATAGAAAGGCTGAAGGAAGAAAAAGCCCGCTCAGAGAAAATGGCCATCGTTGGGCAAATGGCCTCGATGATAGCTCACGAGATGCGCAATCCCCTGGGAATCATAAATAACTCCCTGTATTATTTGAAGATGCGCCCCGAAATGAGCGATGAAAAAATACAGCGGCATATTGCCGCAGCTAACAAAGCAGTATCATCAGCTTCAACCATAGTGGAGGATTTACTTGATTATGCCAAACCCAAGACTCCGGTTTTGCAGCCGGTACTGATTGACCATATTATTGAAGAGGCGCTTTCTCGCCTTCCTGTAAAGGATAATATTAATGTTATTCGAGAATTTGCTCACGACATGCCTCCTGTTCAGGCCGATATCGAAATACTACAGAGGGTCTTCATTAACCTTATTCAGAATGCCCAACAAGCTATGCCCAACGGAGGCATGCTTAAGCTCAAGACTATCATTCGTGAAGGATGGCAGGAGGCCAGCGTCATAGACAACGGGGAAGGTATTCCCGGCGAAATGCAGGAGAGAGTCTTTGACCCCCTTTTCAGCACACGCATAAAGGGCATTGGGCTTGGATTATATATTGCCAAACAGATAGTCACGCAGCATGGCGGCAATATCCGGGTAACCAGCGAACCCGGAAAAGGTTCAACGTTCACGGTCCGCCTGCCCTCATGACAACTCAATATAACATCCTGGTTGTCGACGATGAGATTGAATTCCGGGACACCCTGAAAGATATCCTGGAACTGAAAGGATACATAGTATCCACTGCCGGAGAAGGTTCCGACGCAGTTAATATGGTCGCGCAAAATCACTATCACCTGGTGATTATGGATGTCCGCATGCCGGAGATGGACGGGATATCGGCTCTTCAGCTAATGCTGAAGAGGCAACCGCAATTACCGGTTTTCATAGTTAGCGCCTACCGCCTCATGGGAGATGAAAAGGAGACAGTAGAGGCAACAGCTAAGGCTGTTTTCAACAAGCCCCTCAACATAGACACCTTATTGAAGACAGTGGATGAGGTGCTCAATAGATGATTCACCCCTCGGGTGGCTGACATTTCGAATGAGCAATCCTCGTCCACTGAATGCCTGTTGCAGACCTGTTCAGGCCGGTTCAGCAGAACTCTGGACGGCTGACCTCGCGACGCGAAACCCTCCAGCTCCCTTGTAGAGCAGCACAAGGGCAATTCCTATCACGGGCAGGTGGCCTATCAGTTCACCTACTCCGAGGATCATTAAAGTGGTGAAGAGGAACACGAGCAGTCCGGCCGCCGCTAATCTGGTCGCCACTCCCGCGATAAGCAGCAGACCCAGGGTGACTTCCGCTACTCCCGCGGCAAATACAAAATGAAGATTCGTGAAGCCGCTGAAACCCAGATAGGGCATGAAGTTAAGGTCGTATTTGTCCAGGAAGGTCAGCGCCAGGTTCGGGTCCACCAGTTTGTAATGTAACGAGAGGGCCACCATGGTCAACCCCAGGCCGACACGGATTGTGGGAAGCGGCAGGCGGGCGAACTTCGAGGGGTCCCGCTTGATCAACGTGCATATACGCCGGTCCCGGCAATTCGAGGAAAGCCCGAAAAACACCAGTGCCAGCGTGAGTGAAACATACTCAAAACCGTAGTCTATGAGCAGGCTGGCAGGGAAGTACACAACTGCCACAGGAACGGCCGCCGCGACGATTGCCAGTGCCGCTAGCACAAAAGAGAACTGACTCACCAGCAGCACGCCGATAACCATCTGAACTGTCCGGCCGAAGATAGTCAGGCTCCCCTTCGGCAGGACCAGGTCCGGCGCCAGAAACACTCCGGTAATGGAGTTAACGATTAACATGATGCCGGCGAGGACCGCGACGGTCCTCCATTCGATACCCGCGGGCAACACACGCTGAGCTTTTTCGGAAACGGAATCCAGATTACGAAACCACTTTGCGCGATGGACTGCGAATGCTAGGAGAACGAACATGGCGGCCCCGGAAACCACTATCAGGTTGGTCAGGCCCAGCGAGAAATGTTCACCCGCGTGTTCGCCTTCTTCCACAAACCACACTTCATGGGCCCATGCGGTTCCGTGACCCTGAAGCCAGATGAATAAAGCCGGGATGATAACGGCGAACGATATGCGGGCAAACCGCCTGAATAACCCTGCAACCTTAGTCATTGCCCCCCCTGCCATGCGCTCGTGCAACACAAAGTACTTCTCATGAGAGTACAAAATCAGTATAGCAGAAAAGCGTTGAGAAGTTATAAAATCAATGAGCAAAAGGTTACAAATTCATGACATTTACAACCGATAAGACGATCGGCGATTTCGCATTTATCCCGTGATTCCTGTGTTACCTGACGAGTGAAGCTCCGACAATGGCCTTGTTAATCTCCAGACTTACCGATATGACCACGTTGCCGACCTGGGCACGGTACAATCGCTCAATCTTGAAATCCTTGGTATAGCCATAGCCGCCATGAAGCCTCAAGGCCGTAGCGATAACATCGTTAATGACCGGCTGGACAAATATCTTGCAGGCCGCGGCTTCCGTCTGAAAATGGGAGTCATCCGTGTCATGGAGCATGCCGGTCCGGTAGGTCATCCAGCGGCAAGCCTCGACCTTAGCATACAAATCAGCCAGTTCGAAGCGGATGCCCTGCATGTCCGACGCTGGCCGGCCTCTGGCCATGCGGTTCTTAGTATAATGAACAGCCTCGTCTAATGCTGTCTGGCCCAGTGCCGTAGCTACCATGCAGCCTTCCACTTTCTCAATGGCTATCCAGTAAAGGAGTACCTCCAGGGCCTTTCCCTTTTTGTGGAGCATCTGGTCTTTATGTACACGCACATCATTGTAGGATACGTCTGCCGCCTCGATACCACCCGTGCCCATGAGTTCCCAGATCTTAGGCGCCGAATAGCCCTTGCTGTTCTTGTCCACGAGGAAGGCGGTGCAGCCGCCGGCCTCGTCTTTCGTCCAGCAGATTGCAGTCCCGTTTCTGGCACCGAAGGTGCTGAAGCGCTTCTGTCCGTTGATTATGTAGTAGTCACCATCGGGGCGTGATGTAGTGGTCAATGCAGCAGGGTCGGAGCCTGTATCCGGCTCAGTGAATTGAATACTGAAGCACTTTGTGCCGTCAAACATGTGGCTGACAAAGCGCTCCTTCTGCTCCGGCGTGCCGAACTTACAGATGGTCTCAGGGAGACTGTTATTAAAGGCTGCCAGCCACCAGGCGGGAGTTCCGGCATAGGCCAATTGCTCAATCGCCAGAAGGTGCGAAAAACTGCTTAGTTCCCTACCGCCATATTCCTCCGGAGCCGTCATACCCAGAAGACCGATCTGGGAAAACTTTTTCAGGAGATCATCCGGTATGCGGCGTGTTTCCTCCATTTCCCGCCAGCGGGGTTCAACCTCTTTCTGCGTGAAATCTTTGACCATGGACTGAAGAATCTTTTGCTGTTCACTGAGTATGAAATCCATAATGTAACACCTATTTATTTTAAGTCGATTAAAGGGCTGATTGGTGACCCTGTCATCTACAGCCTGAGAAGCGCCGCTGATATGATACCGGCGGAAAGCAGAAGCCCGAACTGCAGGTGCAGGCCGGCGGTCTTTTTCAAGTATTGGTTCAAACCGGGGCCCTGCCCTCCGGCAGCAATGCCTCGCATGGCAGCGAATGCCGTGGGAAACGTGAGCAGGGTTATCAAAATGGTTAGCGGCAAAACGCCGGCGAGAGAAGTTACCAGGACAGTCAGGTAACTGCCGCCAACAAGTAAGAAGTATTCCAGTTCAGCTTTTCGCCGGCCCACGAAGGTGGCCAGCGTCCTCTTACCCACCCTGCGATCTTCATCTATGTCACGAATATTGTTTACCTGGAGAATCGCGGCTACCAGGAAAGCGACAGGTATCGAGGCCCAGAACACCGGCCAGCTCAGCTCCATTGTTTGAACGTAATAGGAACCCATTACCATCACGGGTCCCATGAATATGAAAACGGTTAGCTCACCAAGCCCGAGACTGGCAAGAGGACCGGCGCTATAAAATAAGCCGGCCAGGAAACTGAGAAACCCAATGATTAAAATAGGCCAGCCCACTGCCGCTACCAGGTAAATCCCAAGGGACCCGCCTATGCCGAAAGACACGATAGTCGCCATCAGCACCTGCTTTTGCGTAAGAAGTCCCCGCTGAATGAAACCCCCTACAGAGCCGCTGACAGTGCGCTCGCGCAGGTGGTCGAAGTACTCATTGGCGAAGTTTGTGCCGGCCTGAATAGCGATGGATGCCGCCATAACGATAGCGAAGAGCACCCAGTTCATCTGGCCTTTATGTAGGGCTAACATCGAGCCCACCAGCACCGGTATGATGGAAGCTGTATAAGAAAAGGGCCGGGAAGCCCAGAACCATATCTTTAGCTCCTGCCGGCCGGGAAGCCGCAGCCGGCGCAGATAGCCGGCGCTTTTCCAGGGCATGACTAACTGCTCAAGTACATCTACAGCCAGGTTTAGCGCTAAGGCCATAATCGCCGTGACGAAAAGACCCGCATACATCGTTTTCAGGTCGAAAATCTGGTAGCTTTGCCAGATAAGGGACCCGATGCCGTTCCTGGGCGCTATGAACTCGATACCGACTATAACGATTAGTCCAAAACCCAGTCCCAGGCGCACACCAGTGAGAATCGATGGCAGCGCACCGGGGAAAGCAACCGTCCTCAGTAACTGAAGACGCGAAGCCTTGAATTTCCGCGCGACATCCAGATACCCCTTGTCTATGTTCATCACTCCGGACATCGTGGTGAGTAAAACAAGAAAAAATATGCTGAATGCCATGAGATATACGCGGGAGCCCTCGCCCAGGCCAAAGATGATGATAAACAGAGGAACAAGGGCTATTTTAGGAATAGTATAAAGAGCGGACATGGTAGGAAGCAGGAGGACTCTCAAACGTGATGAAAGCCCCATAAGCATTCCCAGAGATATAGCGGGAACCGCTCCCAAAATGAAACCGACGATAATCCGGTAGAAGCTGGCGCCGATATGTGCCTGTAGCTCGCCTGCAATTAACAGCCGCAATAACACACGGACGATTTCCGAAGGAGGCGGAAAGAAACGCGCGTCCAGAACTCCGGCGCTGGATAATACCTCCCAGAGCGACAGCAGGGCTGCGGGGAAAATAAACAGCGCTAGAAGATCACGGAAACGCCTGGAGACCATCATACTTTGACCTCCCTGCCGCTACATTCTAAGTCTCGGGCTTTCAAAACCTCTTCCTTAAGAGCCAGCCACAACTCCCGCGAGAGTCTTACCAGATCAGGGTCGGTGCGAAGGCGGTCCAGGTCCCTGGGCCTTGAGAATCCAGGAGAGACTTCTGCCTTAATGGCGCCAGGCCTGGCTGTCATCAAAAGCACCCGGTCCGCCATAATCAGGGCCTCTTCTATGCTGTGGGTCACGAAAACCACGGTCTTACGGTTTCCCTGCCAGATGTGAAGCAACTCGTCCTGGAGGATGTAACGGTTCTGCTGATCGAGGCAGCTGAAGGGTTCGTCCATCAGTAGCACCTGAGGGTCATTGGCAAAGGCGCGGGCCACATTGACCCTTTGCCGCATCCCTTCCGATAGCTGTCCGGGATAGGCATCGGCAAACCTGCTCAGTCCTACCTTTGCCAGGAACTCCTTGCTGATCTCTTTTCTAGCTCTGGCAGGGACCTTTCGCACCCAGAGGCCATAAGCCACATTGTCACGCACCGTCATCCAGGGAAACACCGAGTTACCCTGGAAGACCATGGAGGTCATAGGACCGGCTTCGTTGCAGCCGAGCACCCGTGACTCGCCGCAGGTGGGCTCTTCCAAGCCGCCGAGGATTCTCAGAAGTGTAGTCTTGCCGCAGCCGGAGGGGCCAAGAATGGCGACAAACTCGCCCTGTTCCACAGTAAAGCTCACACCATCCAGGGCTAATACGGAACCGCGGGCAATATCGAACTTCTTCTGAAGGTCTCTGACGACTATCTTGTTTGCCCGCATATAATGTCTCTATGGCTTGCCGAGAATCTGGACGGCCTTCTTCGCAAAGCTTGTGTCTACAAAGGAGGATATGTCCAGCATCTTGGTGTAAGTCAGCTGCTTCTGTGCAGCGAAGAATTCCTGTTGCTTCTGCAAGTCAGTGATATTCACCGTACCGTTGGGGTCGTGGTACGGAGCGCGTGCGGCGGCTATGATCTCGTTCGGCACCCTGGTATATTTATTGATTATAGCAAGGTTCTCCGGTTTTTTCCAACCATCGCCGTTGAGGTCCCGGGCGGCGCGCAGATAAGCAACCAGGAAAGCCTCGCCCGCAGCGCGCTTCTCAGCCGCGAACCTGGGGTTGAAGTAAACGGCAGTAGGCTGTACGTTGTTTAGAAAATCATCCGAGAGGACTTTGACAATACCCTTTTGCTCTGAGAGTGTGGTGAGAGGCTCGGCCAGCATGGCTCCGGCTATAGCACCGTTATCCAGCGCCGCGGGAATATCCGGGAAGGCAAGGGCAATCAAATCAATGTCATTAATAGTGAGGCCCCCTTTTTTCAGGGCAGCGTCAAGCCAGAACTCGGTGGCAGCCCCACGGGCGTTAATGGCGACCTTTTTCCCCTTGAGGTCGCTGATCTTCGTGATCTGGCCGCTATCGTAAGCCTTTTTCGATGTGACCAGCGCCGTAGTCATCGGGGGACGTTCCGCATGGAGCGGAGCGACAATACGGACTTGAGTTCCACCGGCTACAGCATTGAAAACGGCAGCGCCGATACCTCCGGCTCCCACATCAAAATTACCGGCCGCCGTCTGTATCAGCATATCCGCTCCGCCGGCCAAAGGCTCCAGTGTCACATCCAGGCTCGCTTCCTGGAAGTACCCTTTATCTTTAGCTATATAGAAAGGAGCATATATAAGGATGGGTACATATCCTGCGGTAACCTTAGTCGGCTCGGTGGGACTGGTGGTGGCGGGACGGCTTGAAGAGCAGGAGACAACAGCCAGCATGACCGTAACCATAGCTAATACGCACTTTGTTATGAATGGGTTTAGTTTCAAGGGGACCTCTACTTTCAAGTTATTTTGATTGGCAAAAACGGCACATATGGTACCTGTTCTGAACAAAGGTTGTCAACGACATGTGTCGAGAGAATATCTTTGGAACTGTCAACTGATTGGCAGCATAGACAAGAACAACCTGGCATTCGCAAATATGACATCATAACACTGAACCGTTAAAGGAGGTTATTGTCTCCGAATCCCAGCCATCCCAGAGAAAAGCTTCTTCTTTCCCATCGGCAATCAGACGGAGGGCATAGCGCACCTGCTCCTCGTAGAGTTCACAGAAAGCGCCGGTTTTGCTCATACTGCCGTTCATTTCGTTAGCTTCCGCCGGACATGGCGCTCCGCAGAAATGACGAATTGCACAGTGGCGGCATGGCTCTATGTCTTCAACCTTACGCCCGGTTACCATGCTGAAAGCCTCGGTGGAAAGAACCTTTTCAATATCGTCGGTGAAGATGTTACCACCCTTGAAATTTGGCAGGCCGATGAACTCGCTGCATGGGAACATATCGCCCTTCGCCGAAAGAGCAAAAAAGCATCGCCCGCCTCCGCAGGGCGAGATGTCGCACATAAGTCTCCTGGCAGTGGGTGCCACAATACCAACCAGCACATTAGCAAAGTTGGCAATCACCAGCTTGCGTCCGGTTTTCTGGTAAAGCTCATAGGAGCGGTCCAGCGCTTCCAGGTAATACTTTGCCATCTGAGCATCAGATGGTTTGATGTCACGAGCGCCCTGCTGAGTGCAGCGGACCGGGTTTAACATGCAGACCGGCACTTCGTGATCATGAAAGAAATCTACAATACGGCACAGCGACCGCATGTTACGGCTGGTGACCGTACAGATCAGGTTGTAGCCTGAATATCCATTGAGGAGCTCCATGGCGGCAAGAACCTTTGTGAATGACCCTTCGCCAGCCCAGTTGCGGCGGGTACCGTCAGAAATTCCGGCAATGTGCCCATCCAAGGACAGACCAATGCCGACTCCGCGTGAGGTAAGGAATTTGACAGCGGACTCGTCAAGTAGTGTGCCGTTTGTCTGCACCCCAAAACGAAAATCGTCCCGGTAGCGCTCAATGGCGGCAAAAACCGCCTCGCGGTTGAGCATAGGCTCAGAGCCATGAAAGACGACCTGAGGCGGGGAACCTCCGGACATCGATCTTTTGAAGTAGCTTTTCAGAATGGCAAGAGCCTGGAGAAGGTCTGCCTGTGACATGTGTTTCCCACGTTTCCGCATTTCCCCGGGGATATAGCAATAGTCACAGTTGAGATTACACCGCTCGGTCGGATTTAAATAGACAGCCGAAGGCTTCAGGCCAAAGCGCAGCATCTCCATCTCTTTAGCAAAAGCAGCCGCCTTCTTCCGGTACTGGGAAAGCAGTTCGCTATCGGTCAAAACCGCTCCCAGTTTATCCTTCTTTATTAACGCCCAGAAGGCTGTGTCAGGGCTAACCAATGCGGTATATGTGTCATGACCGATATCGACAGGCTGCAGCAGCGCCCCGTTTCCCTTGTTGGCGTAGCGGCCCCGCGACGGAGCCGCTACTGAAGTTGACTTCTGTGGCATTCTCACTTCTTCTTTTTCTTGTCCATCAAGATGTAGTGAGAAAGCCCGGTGCCGTCAGTCTTGCATTTCTTGCGGTAAGCGATGACATCCTTCTTTATCTTTTTCTCCATATCTTGTCCTCCTTTCCTTTTATCCTTCACAGAGAAAATTGGCTTTGGTAAATCTCTCAGAGACCTGGTTATTCTCATTGCCATACATCCGATAAATAAAAAATCCCTGAACTAGACTTAGTCCAGGGACCTCTAAAACAAAAAATCCCTAAACCAGGTCCGACTCAGGGATTTGCCATCTCCCATTGCCCTTTTCCACGAGGATCTCAAACTGCCGGCAGGTCTTCTGGCTCTTAGCTCAAACCTACTCCCTGAACCTTCCCGCCCCGTTTAAACGGGGGAGTGGCATACCCTCAGGTTTCGTCCCTAATTACAGCAGCGGGACTGCACCCGACTTTTACGGGTTTCCCTTTTTAAGCTTCCTTTCGAAGCACCGACAACCGCTTTTATTAAATTGTGGCCCTATTCTATCAAAGAATTTGGGGCTGGACAACTGATGGTAGGCAAAATGGTAGATGCTCAATGGACCTGGCGAAATATCCAAATCCTAACCATGATTGGTTGGAGCAGGCATACAGTCTATGTGTGTTTACCCCCTTCATTCCTCTCAGAAAGTCAATAATTCTAGTTGATACCTGAAAAAGAAAAAGCCCCCTGTTCGGAGGCTTTTTCTCCGTTGCGGCCGTGACCCTGAAACTGAAGCTAAGGCGTCAGTTGTTGAGAGCTCCCTGGTTTATCCAGTCCGCTATACTCTGCCTTTGAGTCAGGGACGGAATATACCCTCCCATGTTAGTTCGTCCGTTTGTGCCCATGATTGCCTGATACAATCGGCTGCCTGCCGCATTACCCGGGACAACAGTCGCACGGACTGCTGTATAACTTGCCAGCGAAGGTGATTGTCCCGAACCATGGCACGAATTGCAGCTTGCATTCAGAATCGGCTGAATAACTCCCGAGTAGCTAACCGATGTCGGCGCTGGAGTGGATGTGGGCACAGGCGTCGGAGTAGGTGCAGCTGTGGGAGCAGGAGTCGGCGTAGGCGTGGGAGTAGGAGCGACAGGGGTGTACTTTAGGAAATTCGCCAGTGCGGATATCTGCGCCGAGGTCAGGACTGACGAGTAGCCGGGCATCTCATCCGCGCCACGGGATATGGTGTTGCTAATGCTGCTGATACTATCACTGGAAAAGCGTGAGGTGGTCACGGATGGGCCGCTGGAAGTCCCCTGACGGTTCGCCCCGTGACACATCGAGCAGTAAGAAGTGTACAGTGCCGCCCCGTTGATGGGCGCCGGCGTCGGGGTTGGCGTGGGAGCAGGAGTCGGCGTCGGGGCAGGAGTAGATGTGGGAGTTGTGCCCGGCGCAGGAGTGGGAGTGGGAACAGGAGTCGGAGCCGGCGTTGGCGTGGGCGTCGGAGTCGGCGCGGCAACACCCTTCAGGTACGCCGCCAGCGCGGATATCTCCTCCGAGGTAAGAACGGAGGAGTAAGCGGGCATACTGCCGGGGCCGTTCGCCGTATCGTTAATGACCTGCTGGAGACTCCTCCCGGAGAGCGCGGCGGTAGTCAGGGCCGGGGCAGAACCACCCTGACGGTTTGCTCCATGGCACGCAGCGCAGTAGGAAGAGTAAAGCGCCGCCGCATTGACAGGTGCCGGAGTCGGTGTCGGCGTAGGGGCAGGAGTTGGCGTAGGTACCGGTGTAGGTGTGGGAGTTGTGCCCGGCGCAGGCGTGGGAGTGGGAACAGGCGTCGGAGTCGGTGTGGGTGTAGGAGCAGGCGCGGCAACACCCTTCAGGTACGCCGCCAGCGCAGATATCTGTGCAGAGGTCATGCTCGATGAGTAACCCGGCATGGTGCCCACTCCGTTCGCGATATCGTTCGTGACCTGGCTCAGGCTTCTTCCCGCCAGAGCAGTCGATGTCAAAGCAGGTCCCACCCCGCCCTGCCGGTTCGCTCCATGGCAGAAGCCGCAGTTGCTCGCATACAGCGCCGCCGCGTCTATTGCGGGAGTGGGGGTAGGAGTAGGCACAGGTGTAGGAACAGGAGTCGGTGTAGGTGCCGGCGTGGGAGTAGGAGTCGTTCCCGGTGTGGGTGTGGGTGTTGGCGCGGGAGTGGGTGTAGGAGCAGGCGTCGGCGTGGGGGCAGGTGTGGGTGTAGGCGTAGGCGCGGCAACACCCTTCAGGAAGTCGGCGAGCGCGGATATCTGTGCAGAGGTCATGCTCGACGAATATCCGGGCATAGTGCCCACACCGTTGGCTATGTCGTTCCTGACCTGGCTCAGGCTTCTTCCCGCCAGAGCCGCCGATGTCAGAGCAGGCCCCATTCCACCCTGCCGGTTCGCTCCATGGCAGAACCCGCAGTTTGCTGAATACAGCGCCGCCGCGTCTATGGGGGTGTCGGCGGATACTGTGCTGCATGGCGGTGAGTCGCCGGCGGCATTATACGCGTATATGCGGTAATAGTAGGTGTTGGCGCCGGTAACAGTCATGTCGCTGTAGCCCGTGGTATTCGGACCCACAGTAATCACAACCAGGCTGGTGGTAAAGTGGTTGTCGGCGGCACGTTCAATCCGGAATCCGCTCTCGTTAGTGGAGTTATCAGCCCAGGTGAGATCGACTCGTGTGCTGCTCACCGCGACTGCATTCAGACTGGCCGGTCCTTCCGGAGTACCAGCCGGAGGAGCAGGCGTAGGAGTGGGAGCGGGCGTCGGCGTTGGAACCGGAGTAGGTGTGGGCACAGGTGTAGGTGTAGGTGTGGGCGCGGCAACACCCTTCAGGTACGCCGCCAGCGCGGATACCTGCGCGGAGGTCATGCTCGATGAGTAACCCGGCATGGTGCCCACTCCGTTCGCGATATCGTTCGTGACCTGGCTCAGGCTTCTTCCCGCCAGAGCAGTCGATGTCAAAGCAGGTCCCACCCCGCCCTGCCGGTTCGCTCCATGGCAGAAGCCGCAGTTGCTCGCATACAGCGCCGCCGCGTCTATTGCGGGAGTGGGGGTAGGAGTAGGTGTGGGTCCAGGCCCGGGTGTAGGAGTCGGCCCCGGCGCGGGAGCGGGTGAGGGCGTGGGAGTCACACCAGCTTGCTTATGGCAAATGAGACATAGGGTGTCAGGACGCCCGGCGTGGTTGAGAGGGAATGGTCCGGGTCCGCCGGACTGATTATGACAGGTCAGGCAACTGGGCAGTCCGGTCAGTGAGTGCAGTAATGTTGGAGCCGCCGGCAGCGGAGGAGGGGGCTGATAAGCCACAGGAGGAGCCTGCTCATGACAGAGAGTGCAAAAGGCATCGGTACGCCCGGCATGGTCGGCGCGCGGCGGTTTGGGCCCTGCCGGATTATGGCAAGTTGTGCATCCCGGAAGTCCCGCAATCGAATGCCTTATCTTGATGGCCGACAGAGTTATTGGGTCAGGCGGAGCCATGGGAGCAGGCTGTGAACCAGCGGACCCTCCGCCGGCGCCACCTCCGGTAGGCTGAGGAACTCCTGTCTGTGGCTGCGCGGTCTGCGGAGTCAACGTTGATACGGTCGAGGCAACCCCTGAAGGCCTGTGGCAGATATTGCAAAGGCTTTCCGGACGCCCGGCGTGGTCGTCGGGAAATGGCGCATTCCTGACTGAATTGTGGCAGGCCGCACACGAGGGAAGGCCTGAAACCGAATGCTTCATCTGGGAGATTACTGCCTCAGCAGGCGGTGCCGGAGTTGGCGGTACGGGCGCCTGTTTATGACAGGAAATGCAGGTATTGTTGCCGGTCCACAGGTGCTCTTTCGCAAAAGGCTTGTCCCCCGAGGGACCGTGGCAGGACAGACATTCTTCTAGTTTCTTCGTGGAATGTGTTATCTCCTTGATCTTCAAAGGGGTAACCATTGGAATCGGTTTGGGATTCGAAGCCACTTTATGGCAATCGGTACACGTGTCGTCACCGGTCCACAGATGCTCTTTTGCAAAAGGCTTGTCCCCCGAGGGACCGTGGCAGGAAAGACATTGTTCAAGTTTGTTTGTGGCGTGGCTTATTTCGGTTATCTTTACCGGAGTGCTCGAGGGGAGCGGCTTGAGATTTGAAGCCAGCTTGTGGCACGCGGTGCATGTATCGTCGGTAGCCCACGGGTGGTCCTTCTCAAATGGCTTGGCTTTCGAGGGGCCGTGACAGGAAAGGCAATCTTCCAGTTTCTTGACGGCATGTGATATCTGCTTTATGTCTTTCAGTTCGACAGGGGGTATGGACTTGAGCTTGGGGGCCGACTGGTGACAGCTGCCGCAGGCCTCGTTCGTCGTCCATGGGTGGGTTGACTTGAAGGGCTTGGCTCCCTTTGCGTTGTGGCAGGCCAGACAGTTGTCGAGTCCGTCAACCGGATGAGACACGGCCGGAGCCAGTGGCGAGTCGAGTGATGATTTCGGGGTATAGTGGCAGGAATTACAGTCAGCGTTAAGCGCGCCCTTCCGCGGTTCCTTGCGGTCGGCGATCGCTGGCTTAACTGCGCCGATAGATCCGTTAACGGCCGCGCCGTTGTTGCCGGGGGCTTTAATACCGGCACCGTTTATACCGGCAGTATTGACACTCACAACGTTCGTGCCTGCCCCATTGATGCCGGCCAGGGTAATATTGACGCTATTCTTGATGTCCCCACTTACGTCGAGTCCGTCCATGATCCCGTCAAGGGCGCGTCCATTCAGGACTTCTTTAAGACTGGTCTCCCCTCTGCTCGGCGCTTTCACCAGATTCCCGTGACACCTGAAACAGCCGGGAGACTGGTCCCGTGCGGAGATGGTTTCCCAATCTACCTTCATATCCGCGTCGGGCTTGTCGTGCACCGAGTTATCGGGATAGGTGTTCCAGTCCATATAAGAAAAGGTGGTAAGTTTGGCGACATCTTTCAACTTGAGTATCGCGGCATCAACAGACGTTTCTCTCGCCTGGAAAATCGCGGGATATGAAGCGCGATAGAAGTCTCTTATCCTGTCTATTTTTGCCTCTGCTTCCTTGACGCTGCTATTTTGAGGGACCAGGGCCTTCACCGCTTCCCGCTTTATGTAAGGGAGATTGATGTCTATGCTGCCGTCAGCGAGGGCCATATCAACCAGCTTGTCGGGAGAGCGGTAAAGATGCGTTACCCGGTTGTGGCAGTCGACGCAGTCCATCAACCGTTTCTCTTTCTCAAGTCGCTCCGGAGTGATCTCACTAATCCGGTCGGTATCTACATACTGAACAACATCGCCGTTGACATCCTCGGTCGCCACCCACCCTATTTCCATTCGCTGCTCGTCAAGAGGCAGGTACCAGACCTTCGCGCTGCTGTGCCAGTGGATACCCCTGGATACCTCCTCCTTTCCACCGCCGACCTTCATAACACGGGTTGAAACCTTCCTGGTATTAGATTCGTCAGCGTCATAGCTGACCGCGATCCGGGGAACATCGCCGAAAAACTTCTCCGAGGAATGGCACTTTTCACAGGTTTCGGTGGAAGGACGCCGGTCTTTCAGCGGCGTGGAGATCGGACGCTCATAGCTGTTGGTAAGGGTCGGTATAACATAGTTCGATCCTCTGAGCTTGGACTTCACCAGGTTCTCGGCGCCGGAGCCGACGTGGCACTTGGCACAGCCTACCTCTGAATGAGGCGACTCCTTGTAAGTTACAGCTTCAGGGTAATGCACGTTGTGGCAGGTCTCTGCACAAAAGAAGGTGGAGTCGAGGGCTTCCACCGCCTGATGGGCGCCAAGAGCCATGAACGGAATGATACCCATCAATCCGGTAAAGGCCGCAGCGACGAAGAACATCTTCTTGCGGAGCGCGATGTAGGAGAACAGGCGTTTCATTCTGTCGCCCTCAAAAAAAAAAAAAAGCTTTTTGCGTAGCGTTATGTCAGCGAGTAGTCGTTTCATTTGCGCACCCCCGTATACCCGAGTTGTTCCCGTGTCCTATATACGTCTACTTTGACGAAACCTTGATAAACAATCCCGTTTCGATATTCTTTTTAGATTCCATAGTGTCTCCTGTTGTCCGCCGGTCAATCAACCATAGGGGGCTCCGATTCATCGGAGCCCGCCCGGGATGTTGCCCGCACATCCGTTGTGCTACACCATCCACCAACCCTTAAACCCACCGGCGCCCTCACCGACGCCTCGTCGCAAAAAGCCCGTATAACTGATTAACGTCGGTAATCCGGTTTTGTCAGTAACTTCTCCGACCCTCCCTGTGATAATATAGCTATACATATATAAGTGCTTGCACCCGGGCGCACCTTACATTCAGCCCTATAGACATCTATATATATAGCGTGCCTCATCGTAAAGCCTTTTTCGGTTTTTGTCAAGTCATTCCTGAACGGCTTCTCAAGACTCTGTTCCGAGTGATCACCAATCATTTCCAGGCTATCGCCCCTCATACGAAACCCCCGTATGAAGTAAGATGGTATAATTTCAGTCAGGCATCCCTAGAGGACAGCTAATTCAAGATAGGAATCGAATGAATAAGAAGAATCACTTTATGTCGGGCAAGATGATAGAGCCCTTGAAACTCGATGGGAATGAAGATGTAAGACGCTTCATAAGTAATGTTTTCGCCAACTCCGGCTTCAACGCCAGGCGGCTGGCGGAAGCCTGCGATATTTACTCCCGGATGCTGAGCGACAACGCGACTGTCTGCTTGACTCTGGCGGGGGCAATGACTCCGATAGGAATGTCCGGTCCTATCATCGAAATGATGGAACACGGCTTCATTGACTTCATTATTTCCACAGGGGCCAATCTATATCACGACCTGCACCGGCCCTTCGAATATCCGGTAAAGCAGGGAGAGGTGTTTGTTGATGACGCTGAATTGAACAAGTTTGGCATTTCCAGGATTTATGATACTTACATTGATGATGATGAGACGCTGATGACAACCGACAGGTCCATCCTTGAAGCCATAAGAGAGTTGCCCGAGGACAAACCCATATCTACGGCGGAGTTTCACCACACACTGGGCGACTGTGTCCTCAAAAGGTCCCCTCACCCCGAAAAATCCCTCCTGGCGCAGGCGGCAAAACTGAATATTCCTGTCTACGTATCCTCACCGGCAGATTCCTCGATAGGCATGAACATTGCCGGCGTGGCTGCGCGCGGTAAGAGAGCCATCATTGACCCCAACCTGGACATACTGGAAACAACCGCTATCGTTATGGACTCGAAGAAGAACGGCGTGATAGAGATCGGGGGCGGTTCGCCAAAAAATTTCTACATGCAGACCCAGCCCATGCTCTGGCAGATTTTCCGCATAAACAAAGGCGGCCACGATTACTTCATCCAGCTTACGACCGATTCACCACACTGGGGCGGGCTGTCAGGCGCCACACCTCAGGAAGCCAAATCGTGGGGCAAGATCAAGGACCCCTCAAAAAACAACGTTGTTGTCTACTCATGCGCTTCCATTACATTCCCCCTTATCTGCCAGTTTGTCATGCAAACGAACAAGCCGAGAAAAATAAAGGGACTGTACAAGAAGAGGGAGAATCTGGTTGAGGATTTGATTAACCAGGTCCATGAAAACGCTGCCAACATAAGAGATTTCCGGGAAGTATTTGGTGAAAACCCCAAGAAGCCCGACTTTTATGATCAGGGCCGGTCCGTGAAGCGCCGCTCTCCGAACAAATGAAGGACGCAACGGAAACCGCCACACTGGCGGGAGGCTGCTTCTGGTGCCTGGAGGCAGTCTTCGAACAGTTGCGCGGCGTTTCGAAGGTTGTCTCCGGCTACGCCCGGGGCAACGTCACCTCGCCAACCTATGACTAGGTATGTATGGGCGCCACCGGGCATGCCGAGGCGGTCCAGATTACCTTCGACCCACGGGCCGTCACCTACCAGCAATTGCTGGAGGTCTTTTTCAACATCCATGACCCTACTACACTGAACCGGCAGGGGGCGGACACAGGCACGCAATACCGTTCAGCAATCTTTCACCATACCCCTGAACAAAAGGCTGAAGCCGAGCACATGATAAGAGAGATTGAGGCCTCGCATCAATGGGACAACCCGATTGTGACCGAAGTCAGTCCTTTGAGCGTCTTCTACCCGGCTGAAGAGTACCACCAGCAGTATTTCCGCAAGCATCCCGAACAGTCCTACTGCCAGGTTGTGATAAATCCCAAGGTGGCCAAATTTCGCAGGAAGTTCGCGGCCCTGCTGAGGCAAAATTAGGAGGATAATCAGACGCCAGCTGGAGGTGCCCTGTTGGTAAAGTCCCGGTACACCGTGCTTGCTATTTCCATGGCAGCTTCCGGCTTGGCGTTAAAAATGCAGGCCTGGACTTTCCTTTCATAATATTCCCTGTTGCTGACAAGATAGAACATCACATACTCTATTTCCTTGGGATGATAAATCTTGGTGCCGGCGCCGATTTCAAGAATGTAGTCGCAATTCCGCTCTTCCTGTCCGGGCATGGGGTTTATTATCACCAGGGGCTTGTTTATTGCCAGGGCCTCGCTCACCACCAGGCCCCCGGCCTTCCCCACCACCACATCGGAACAGGACATAACCTGGGGCATATTATTCACCCATCCCAGAACAGCATGGGGCTTTTTCAGGGGCATTCTCTCAACCGCCTCCTTCAGTTTTTGGTTATTACCGGCGGCGAAAATGTACTGGCATGGGACAGTCAGGTCATCAAGTATCTTTATGAGCTCCATGGCCAGGTCTTCGTCTGTCCATAGAGACACGATGAGCACAGTGAAGAGATCCTTCTGGAGACCCAGCTCAGTCCTCACGGCGCCGCAATCAGTCTTCTCCAGAAAAGCCGTATCAACAGGGATACCGGAAGCCGCTATTCTTGAAAAAGGTATACCGGAATAGGCCAGCTCCGCCGCCACTTTATCGTTCGGCACGAAGTACTTGTCCACATTTTCAGCCACCAGCATCTTATGCAATGTGTAATCCGTCAGAACGTAGTAGAGCGACCAGGAGGACGGAACACGTTCTTTAACCCGTTCAACCAACTGAAGGGGCATCCAGTGGGTGCAGATTATGACATCCGGGTTCCACTCTGAAATAAACTTGACCAGCTTCTTTAGATTGACGCTCCTCGTCCGTTCCAGGAATTTATGTGAAGTCTGGTGATATTTCTTGTCGTCAGTAGTCTCATAGAAATAGCCCCACACGGATGGAGCCCGCTTTACTATCTGGGTGAAAGACCGGACGCTTATCCAGCGGAATAAAGGATTGGCCAGGGTAAGGCAGTCTACTACTTTGACTTCTATGTCTTTCGACAGCTGTGTCAGCGCCTTAGCTGTAGCCTCGGCGGCCTTCTTATGGCCGGACCCGAAAGGAGCGTGAAGCAATAATACCTTCATTGGTCAACTCCGGTGTAAAAGTAATGGAGATTATATAGCATACGCTCATAAAAGCAAAACAGGGCTCTTTTCATCAAGCCCTGTTCTGATTTTATTTAGTTGAAACCCTGAGAAGCAGCCCACTCCATTGTGATCAACGGATTAGGCCTGCATTTACGCAGTGGCCTCACTTATTTACGATACGTGAGCCGCAATCCAGTTCGGACCGCCCTGCCTTACCAAAGCAGGGCCCCAACTGTCAACCTGCCACACTCCATATACCTTTTGAAGAGTCATCACCCACCTCCTTGTGTAGTTGGGGGTCACTTCCCCTCTTCATTTCAATGATATTATGTAAGGCCATCTTTGTCAAGGGTTTTAGGCGCTTTCTCAGACAGAAATTCAGATAGCCGACACCCCCCTTGACGACCAAAGCTTCAGGCTTTAAACTAAACCAGATTTTAATCTGGCTGTGCCCGGATTAAGCAGTAATAACTGACAAGGAGCAACAAAGTAATGAGCATTTTCTGGATTGTTCCCATTGCGGGGGTGGCCTCGTTGATCTTTGCTATTTTGATGGCAAGAGATGTCCTCCGCAGAGACCCTGGTAACGAAAAAATGCAGGAGATTGGCAATATTATTCTGGAAGGCGCTATGGCCTTCATGAAACGCCAGTATACAACCATAGGGTGGATAGCAATACTGGTAGCAGTACTGGTAGGTATTGTGCTTGCTGTGCTATCGACCGATAAAGAGCAATCTATACTTCACGTGAGCGCTTTTGGGATTGGCTGGCGAACGTCTTTAGCCTTCCTGGCAGGCGCCTTTTGCTCCGCCATCTCCGGATTTATCGGCATGTATATCTCCGTTAAATCCAATGTGCGCTGCGCAGCAGCGGCCCAGAAGGGATTGAGGGATGCAATTACCGTGGCCCTGAGAGGAGGCGCTGTCTCAGGCTTTCTTATCGTGGCGCTCAGCCTGCTGGGCGTAACCATAATGTATTATGCCTACGGAGGAGCATCTAATCCCCAAATAGCTCCGCATCTTATCGTGGGTTTTGGTTTTGGAGCCAGTTTCGTCGCTCTCTTCGCGCAGCTCGGCGGAGGTATATATACCAAGGCGGCTGACATGGGAGCGGACCTTGTGGGCAAAGTGGAATCAGGGATACCCGAAGATGACCCCAGAAACCCCGCGGTAATTGCCGACCTGGTTGGAGATAATGTGGGCGACTGCGCCGGACGCGGCGCCGACCTGTTTGAATCTACCGCCGCGGAGAACATCGGCGCAATGATTCTTGGTATTGTAATCTACGCGATCACCAAAGATGTAGCATGGATACTCTTTCCCCTGGTCGTACGCGCCTTCGGCATCATCGCCAGCATGGTTGGTATCCTGTCAGTGAGAGGAAAAGAGGGCGAGAACCCAATGAATGCCCTCAACCGGGGATATTTCCTTGCCATTTTCCTGAGCATGCTGGGCATGGCAGGCACTGTACTCCTGATGATTCCCCACGGATGGCTGGTCGCCGCGGGACTTACCGGAATACTCACCAGCGTTGTGGTAGTCTATGTCACTCAATACTACACTGAAACCAGATACGGGCCTGTGAAAAGCATAGCTGAAGCCTCTAGAACAGGCCCTGCCACGAACATAGTCGCGGGCACCGCGATAGGCTTCGAGACCACCCTGGCAACTGCGGTCACCATCGGCGTCGCGCTACTGCTTTCCTACTGGTTCGGTACCCTCACCGGTTTGCAGGGAGGCGGGGCTTTTGGAACTGCCGTAGCTACCATGGGTATGCTCATGACATGTCCCTACATTCTATCCATGGACACCTTTGGACCCATAACCGACAATGCCAACGGAATCATAGAAATGGCTGGAATCGGCGGTAAGGTGAGAGGCATCACGGACAAACTCGATGCCGTGGGCAATACCACCAAAGCCCTGACCAAGGGTTATGCCATGGTTTCCGCCGGCCTGGCCGCTTTCCTGCTCTTCCAGGCTTACATGGACAGGGTGGGCTTCCTCCGGGGAAAAGAATTTACGGAAATAAACATCGCCAGACCCGAAGTATTTGTCGGAGCCTTGCTGGCAGTAATGCTGGTTTTCCTTTTCAGCGCCCTTGCCATAAAAGCTGTGGGCCGCGCAGCCAGCCAGATTATCGAAGAGGTACGCCGCCAGTTCCGGGCTGACCCTGGCATAATGAAGGGCACCTCCAAACCAGACTATGCCAGGGCAGTGGACATAACCGCCAGAGCCGGGCTCAGGGAGATGATCCTGCCCGGAGTACTGGTGGTAGGTCTGCCCCTGGTTGTGGGCGTAATATTCCGCATGATACCCACCTATGATTCCGCCATGACTGTGGGCGCTATCCTTATGGTAGGCACCATAGGCGGCATAATGCTGGCCAGCTTCATGAACAACGGTGGAGGCGCCTGGGACAACGCCAAGAAACTGATCGAGTCCGGCGAGTTCAAGGATGAGAAGGGAAATGTCATCGGGAAGGGTACCCCTACTCATGCCGCCGCGGTAGTTGGAGATACGGTGGGCGATCCCTTCAAAGACACCGCGGGGCCCTCGCTCCACGTCCTGGTAAAACTACTCAGCACCGTCACGCTCGTTCTCGCGCCACTGTTCATCTAAACATATCAATTTGGGGGGCGACCTACCGGGTCGCCCCCCAAGAAAAAACCCCGGCTTCTGCCCCATACCCTGAGTGAACCTGCTGGTCAAATATCGATTTGGAGGGAGACTCTTGAATACCGTAATCAAGGACCTAAGGGACTACGTAAAACTGAGCGAAAGCCTCGGTGTTTTGAAAAAGATTGAAGGGGCGGACTGGAACCTGGAGGTGGCGGCGCTCGCCGACCTCTACCGGCGGCGCAAGTCTATTCTATTCGACAAGATAAAGGATTACCCCGAAGGCTTCAGGATACTGAGCAACCTTTTCTCATCCCGGAAACAGCAGAAGGCCCTGTTCGGCGCTCCCCTCGACCTGAGCACCCTGGATTTTATCCGTTTTATCAAGGAAAGAATGGCGGCCTTCAGCTCCGTTAAGCCGATGGAGGTCAGCAGCGGACCCGTGATGGAGAACATCATGAGCGGCGACGAAGTGGACGTTTACAAATTGCCCGCCCCCAAGTGGCGCGAGCAGGACGGGGGCAGGTATATCGGGACGGCAGACCTGGTTATCACCAGGGACCCGGACTCGGGCTGGGTGAACCTGGGCACCTACAGGGTGATGATTCAGGACAAGAACACGGTCGCATCCTATATGTCCCCGGGCAGGCACGGCCGCATGATGCGGGAAAAATACTGGCAGCGGGGAAAGAGCTGCCCTGTCGCTGTAGCCTGCGGACAGGACCCGCTGCTATTCTCTATGTCCTTTTCCTCGGTGCCCTTCGGAGTCTCGGAGTACGAGTTCGCGGGATGGCTCAAGGGTTCGCCTATCGAGGTAGTCAAAGCACCATATACGGGCCTTCCGATTCCCGCCGCGGCCGAGATAGTCATCGAAGGGGAAATGCCCCCACCGGAAAAAGAATCAAGACCGGAAGGCCCATTTGGTGAATGGACAGGCTATTATGGAAGCGGCACAAGGACCGAGCCTATCATCCATATTAAGAATATCCTTCACCGGAACAATCCCATCCTGATGGTAGCGTCCGGCGGGCTGGTGCCTTCCGAGATGGGAGGGAACGTCATCCGTTCCGCCATGCTGTGGTCCCAAATGGAACAGGCCGGCGTCCCCGGCATCAACGGAGTGTGGTGCATGGAACCCGGCGGCTCATATTTGCTGGTCGCCATATCTATCAAGCAGGGATTCCCCGGTCACGCCAAACAGGCGGCAATGGCCGCCGGTGGCTGTCGCGAAGGCACATACATGAACCGCTACACAATCGTTGTGGACGATGACATTGACCCGACCAACGAGGAGGATGTCTGGTGGGCCATCGCATCCCGGAGCGACCCTCGGACTTCCATCGATATTATTGACAACTGCTGGTCCAGCCCTTTGGACCCCCGGCTTGACCCGGTCAAACGGGCCGCAGGCGATTACACTACCTCCAAAGCAATCATCAACGCCTGCCGTCCTTTCCACTGGATGAAGGACTTTCCAAAGGTCGTTGGGAGCACCCCGGAGCTCACACAGAAGGTGATAAACAAGTACAAAAACATTCTCAGCGACCTGACACCCGAGGAGCTATATCGCAATGCGAGGTCAAAGGTAGTGAGGTAGGGGTTCACCTTCAGAAAGCGCCGGCAATGAAAGGGTTCCCCTTGCGCTCGCGACCGACAGTCGAAGAAGGGCCGTGCCCCGGAAGAACCACGGTCTCATCCGGCAGTACCATAAGCTTTTTGGAAATCGAATCCATTTCCTCTTCGTAGCTGCTACCCGGAAAGTCCGTCCGTCCGATTCCATAGTTGAAAAGCGTATCGCCTGTAAAAACGATCCCTTCACCCAGGAGGCAAATACCCCCCGGAGAATGTCCCGGCGTATGAAGAACGGTAAATTTGAGGTCGCCGATTTCGATAACATCCCCGTCCTTCAGCAGGCGCTCCGGGTTCGAAGGCATGTCGAACTTCAGCCCCATCATTCCCACCATGGCATCACCCATCTTCTTCATCAAGCCCATGCTCTTGTATTCCTCGCCGTGCATGGCCAGAGGCGCTGCCAGTTTTTCCTTTACCGGCTTCAGAGCCGTGATATGGTCTATATGCGCGTGGGTCAGGACGATGAGGACTATTTTCAGTCCCATCTCCCTCACGGTCTTCAATATCCCGGGCGCATCGGCTCCCGGGTCTATGATCATGCCCTCTTTGGTCTTTTCCGAACCAACGATGTAGCAGTTTGAAGCAAAAGGTCCCACGGCGAGAGCTTTGAGTATCATGTCAGGTCCCTTTCTGAGCTTTCTTCAAAAAATAGGCCATGTATCCACCTACAAGCAGGTTGAAATCGCTGGACTCACTCTGAGGGTCGAGTCCAAGATGTTTCTTTATCCTTTGTTTCAATTGCTGAGGGTCTTCCCCGGCCTGCATACCCTGCGAAATGAGGTCTCCAAACACCTTGACCTGTTCCCTGGACTCCCGTATGTACTTCATGGCATTCTTCCGCATTCCATTATGGGAATAAAAGAGTACCTCCGGAGCCAGTTTTTCCAGCTTATCAATAGATTCCAGCGCGGCGTCCATATCGAAAACAGGCAGGGAAGCCACCGGGACCACCAGGTCGTCCCCTTCCCGCGGCAGCCCCAGCGATTCCCCGCAGAACAGGCCATTGCTTTTGTCATCATAGATGGCGAAATGATGCGTGGCGTGTCCCGGGGAGTAGATGATCCGGAGCTTTCTCTTGCCGAGCTTTATTTCGTCTCCGTCCTTGACTTCCATTATCTGCCTTTCAGGCACAGGCAGAATAGACCCGAACTGCTTTTCAAAGTCTTCGCCGAAAGCCAGCTTGGTCCCCGCGATCAAAGCTGTGGGGTCTATCAGATGCCTAGCCCCGGCGCTGTGGACCAGCACCCTCGCCCAGGGCATCTTCTGCGCCAGATAACCCGCGCCGCCCGCATGGTCAATGTGAACATGAGTGGGAATGATGTAGGAAACGAACTGCGTTTCCACTCCGATCTGTTTTATGCCTTCGAGAATGCCCTCGGCGCACATCTCGGGGCCGGTCTCTATCAGAGCGCACTGCTCGTCCCTGACCAGATAAGCCGAAGTAGGGCCGGGCACATCCGGTCCCGGAGGCCGAATCAAATAGATATCTTTAATAAGTTTGGTAACAGTAAGCTTTTCAACAACCATAATGGGTGAGATTTTAACAGAATAGCTTCGGCAAGACAAGGAAAAAAGAGTCAACAGTTAACCACCATTGCACAATTCAGCGGAAAGTTCATTTATGTATCCACTTTGTTTTCTCCTCCCTTGCTGGCAAAGGCCCCTCAGCAAAATAGACTGGTGTGGACCAGTTCGAATCCTAGAAATCTGGCCGAAAAGTGGTGTGATTTATAGCCCATCCTGATATACTCATTAAAAAAACTAAGGGTAAGTAGAAATGTTAGGATTGCGTTCAGACCAACGAGGACTATTTGAAGCTGACCAT
>Ga0082335_1001135_pt1 | contig 60116 bp, 51 predicted proteins | sample Subgrocontami58m_FD_72375 | JGI IMG/M metagenome (GOLD analysis project Ga0082335, IMG submission 72375) | Subsurface groundwater microbial communities from S. Glens Falls, New York, USA - GMW37 contaminated, 5.8 m (SPADES assembly) (version 2) ... | reverse complement strand
CGGTTACAGCTCAGACACGTTCTTATATCATCGAGTCGGCCTTCTTTTATCTTGTTGGGAAAGTGTGGATCGGCAATTAATGTGCGACCCAGCACAATAAGGTCGGCCTTATTCTCTTGCAATACTTTCTCTGCCATAGCAGGATTGATAATCCTGCCCACCGCCAAAACAGGTATCTTTACAACGGCCTTGATACCCGCCGCAAGGTGAATGAAGCAACCTTCTTCTAAATAGTAGCACGGTATGTTGAAAAATGCGGATGCATAATTGCATGCTGAAACATGAATAGCGCTGGCGCCAGCCTTTTCAAGTATTTTAGCGATCTCCTTGCTTTCCTCCAATTTGAGTCCCGTGTCGGTATACTCATCCGCACTGATACGGCAAATTACAGGATACTCTTTGGGTGTGAGTTTTCTGATGCCTTCGACAATTTCCCTGGCAAATCGTGAGCGTCGGGCGGTATCGCCCCCGTAGTCGTCTGTTCGTGCATTAGATTCAGGGGAAAAGAACTGATTGACCAGATACCCGTGCGCCATGTGGATTTCAACGCCGTCGAATCCAGCCTTTACGGCACGGTTAGCACATTCGGCAAATTTATTGACTGTGGCTTTGATCTCTTCAACGGATAATTCCGCGGGCATTTCTTTCGTTAGAGGGCTTGGAATGGCAGAAGCGGATACGGTTTTTGTTCCGGTAAAATAAGGCAACGCCTCCTTTCCTGCATGGCTCAATTGCAGGACAATCTTTCCACCCACTGCATGGATACTGTCCGTTAGCTTTTTAAATCCGGGAATAAATTTATCATCATGTATGCATAGCATACCGTCGTTAACCCTGCCAACAGGATCAACGGACGTATTTTCAACGGTGATATAACCCACACCGCCCAGTGTCCGTTCTTTATAATAGGCGACAATTTCGTCTGTGACATAACCCTCTTTATCGCATAGGTGTGTTTCCATAGGCGACATTACCATACGATTCTTTATATCCAGAGAGCCAATTTTGAATGGGCTGAAAAGCTTAGTGAACGAAGTCATTGATTATAAAACCTCCTATATCTGGACAAACCAGAATAAAATTTTAGATTTACGATTTTGGATTTAAAATCGTAATTCGTAAATCGTAATTTTCAATTTCTTGCTAAAACTGAGAAAAAATAAGATTATGGAGCAAGGCTAATGTTGGTCTACACTTTTTGAAGTACGACGTTCTTTTGATGCCTTTTTATGGGATTATAAAGTGTATCCCGTTCTACGGGTTCACGACCGGCCTCTTTGATGAGCCTGATAATTTCGTGAACAGACAGCGCCTCCGGTGTTTCAGCGCCTGCGGCGTGGGTAATTTTTTCTTCCTTTACTGTGCCGTCAATATCGTCTACACCAAAGCTGAGAGAGACCTGGGACAGCTTGATTCCCAGCATAATCCAGAATGCCTTGATATGGTCAAAGTTGTCGAGCACCAACCGGCTGATTGAGATAACCTTCAGATCCAGCATAGCAGTAGTACCGAAACGGTTCGCCAGATCGGTATTTTTGGGATGGAATGCCAGCGGGATGAAAGACATAAACCCGCCCGTTTCATCCTGAAGCTCTCTCAACTTGATGAGATGGTTTATCCTGTCTTCGGGAGTTTCCACATGACCGTACAGCATCGTTGCATTGCTGTGTAATCCCAGATTATGAGCCTCACGCATTACCTGAAGCCATCCTTCGCCGCTGAGTTTTTCCGGACACAGTTGTTCACGGATTTTTGGCGCAAAAACCTCAGCGCCGCCGCCGGGCAAAGAACCAAGACCGGCCTCTTTGAGGATTTTTAACGTTTGACGTACGGGAAGTTTTGCTATTTGAGACAGGTGCTCAATTTCGACTGCGGTAAATGCCTGGATATGCACGTCAGGGCAGCATTCGTGAATTTCGCCGATCATCTTTACATAAAAATCAAAGGGAAGGTCTGGATGCAGTCCGCCTACGATGTGGAGTTCAGTTGCGCCCTCTTCTGCGGCAGCCACAGCCTTTTCCATGATTTCTTCCATCTCCATGGTGTATGAACCTGCCTCGTCCTTGTCTCTGCTAAAGGCGCAGAACTTACAACGATTCTTGCAAATATTGGAGTAGTTGATGTGCCGGTTGGTAATATAGTATGCCTTATTGCCATTCTTTCTTTCACGGATAATATTTGCTATATGGCCAATATAAAGGATGTCGTTTGACCTGAAAAGTCGAACGCCATCCGCAAAGTTTAGCCTCTCACCTTGCTCTGCCTTTTTAAGGATGTCATATATAGAAGACGTTCTTAATAGTTTTTCCATTTTTACTAAATTTATGTAAGAATTTTGGACGCAGGTGAACGCAGATAAACATGAGTTTTAAATGTAGGGGTTTAAAATTTTAAACCCCTGCTGTATTGTGTAAATCCGTGTCCTGATTTAGTTCAGTTTTTTAGAAAATATCAGAATTTGACGTCAAAATCAAGGAATATGTACTTGTCTCGAATTACATTGGAGAAATAGAGAAATCCAATGAGAAAAATAATAGGAAGGATTGTGAGGATTTAAAAGTGGGCAGTAAGAATGGGCTTTCTATAAAAACTCCAACCTGTTTTTTATAGACCCTTGTGAAAAAATCTGTAATATTTTCAGAAGCCTGCGCATTGTTTCTCCAACGGTAAGCTGCTTAGAAATCATTATTCCATAATGTTCCCATCTATTCTGAACGTATTTATTATGGAGCAACACAAAATCTTTTACATTAAAACTGAATAAACATCTTTTTTCTTTTATTGCGTATGATAATTGTTCGTCATCTGATTTACCTTTACGTTGCAACTCCTGTGCATGTATGACGTCATATCCTCTTTTACGTAATGTAATTGCTAATGCAAAGTGAACATCTTCATCTAGAAACAATTTTACTTTCACTTATTTTGTAATTCCCAGTTTTGGATGAATCTGAACTTGCTTTTTCCAGTATTCTTCATTAGAAGATTCGGCTATATCTTTGTCGACTTCTTCTTGATGATCAAAATAGTAAGCAAGTGCAGAATGAACTTGAGATGACGTTAAGTGTGATAAACTCGTAAGAATTTCATCTACACTCATTCCCATTTGATAATAACCTGCAATGGTACTGACTGTTATTCGTGTTCCTTTAATTATCGGTGATCCACCGGCAATTTTGGAGGTAGATTCAATGTATGGATAAGAAACTTTTTTTACAATTGTTTTCATTATCTCAGCCCTTTCTTAGATAAAAGAAATCTTAAAAAATGTATTCAATACTATTAAGTCTTGCTATCAGAATATTTCATGTTCAATTTCTGTAAATTTTCTTTATTTTATATCAAATACTACATAAACATCAAGTTATTTACACTTTTGTAAAAGGCTGATGTTATAGAAATATATAGTCATGTTTTCAAGAATATGTATCTTGCAATAAATGCCGCTGAGACCAGATGGAATGCCCAGTGTGTCTGACGCGCCTTGCCCGTAACAAGTTTTAATATGGAATATGAAATGAACCCGAATGCCAGACCTTCTGTGATGCTCATGGAAAAAGGCATGATTGCCAGGGTGAGAAATGAGGGCAGCGCCTCGGTTGGATCTTCCCAGTTTATTTTTCGCACGTTAAAAATCATCATGCTTCCTACGACGATGAGGGCGGGCGCAATGATGGGGTAAAGGTAATTTCCCTGCGGAGTTTGATAACCACCGCCAATCATCTTTATCAGGGGATAGAACAATAAAGATAAAAGGAGAAGGCAGGCCGTAAAAATATTTGATAAACCAGTTCTCCCGCCTGCCTGAATACCTGCCGAACTTTCAATGTAACTGGTGATAGTTGAAGTTCCTAAGAGTGCTCCTGTCACTGTGCCAAGTGCATCTGAGAGCAAGATTTGTTTTACGCGGGGAATTTTGCCGTTTTTGTAAAATCCTCCTTGTTCACCAATCCCCACGACAGTACCAATGGTATCAAAGACATCCAGGAAGAATAACACAAATATAACAGAGATAAACCCTGGTTCTGTAAAAATTTTAACAGGGTCGCATTTTAACATCGTTGGATTGATTGAGGGAGGCATGCTGATAATACCATAATACTTGACGGTGCCTAAAGGGATTCCAACGAGCGCCGTTGCAATAATCCCGTATAAAATAGCGCCCCGTATTTTTACGGCAATCATTACTCCAATAGCCATCACACCAAACAAGGAAAGCCATACTTCGGGGTACTTGGGGTTTCCTAATCCAACCAGCGAGCCTGGCGTGTCAACGATTATTCCGCCGTATTCAAATCCTACCAGTGCGATTAAAAGTCCAATTCCCACGGCGATCGCATTTTTTAATGAGTCAGGAATTATGGATGTAATTAATTCGCGTAACCCAAAGAATGACAATATCACAAACAATGTGCCTGATATGAGATTTGCACCGAGAGCTACCTGCCAAGGATAACCCATACCACCGGATACTATGGGACTACATACCGTAAAGGCAAAATAAAAATTATGTCCCATAGCCGGTCCTAATGCAATGGGATAATTGGCAAGGAATGCCATCAAGATGCACGCTATGGCGCTTGCTATGCACGTAGCCACCATGACCGATCCAAAGTCCATTCCGCAACTGGAAAGTACGGCAGGCTGTACAAAGATGATGTATGACATCGTCAGGAAGGTGGTTGTACCCGATATAGCCTCTGTGGCAACACAGGTGTTGTTTTCTTTTAGTTTAAAGACTTTTTCAAGTAGCAAATTATTTTTAACCATTTTTAAAGTGAAAGAAACACGGGAAATCATTATAATTACGTGGCAAAAAATATCAAGTAGGTAATATTTAAAATGTTCCCTACCGTATACTCTTTTGGTGGAGAGTAGAAAGGAGTCTCTGGGAGATGTCAAAAATTTCTTCTGCAACGTTCGCCGTTTTTTTGGTTATATCACCGGTAGCATGTGCTGGTAAGACTGTAATACCCGTGCCAGTGGCTGCGACCACCCTAACGAAATCGGCCTTAATGTCTGCTTCCGCTCCAAGTATGGATAACAAAGTTACCTTGCAGCAATCAACTATTAATTGGAATACCTATCGATATGAACTCTCACGAGATAATACAATTACGGAAGGTTCATTTGATGGGGTTACGATAATTCAACGAACATTTACCTCATGGATTCTCGAAAATAAATATCTAAAAGTAACACTCGTGCCGGAATTTGGAGGCCGGATCATATCTATAATTTACAAGCCAACAGGTCATGAAGAACTTTATCAGAATCCAGTTGGAGTGCCTTACCTAATAGGTATCGATATATTTTATTACCGTTGGTTAATGATCTATGGGGGTATTTTCCCAACTTTTCCAGAGCCGGAACATGGGAAAACATGGCTCTTGCCCTGGGAGTTTCAGATTGTAAAAAATACAGATCGGGAAGTTACAGTTTGTATGCACATAAAAGATGATATTGATAACCCATCGGCGCCAGACCAGTATAATATTGGTGCAACAGGTATTGAAGCTGCATTTTACGTTACGTTAAAAGCTGGAAGTGCCGCTGTGGATACTGCCATTGAATTGAAAAATCCAAATGCGAAATCCGTTGCTTATGAATACTGGACGAATACAGGTCTGGCGCCTGGTTCTGCTCCTCTTGATCCAAGAACTACGGATAAAGCAGAGATTATTGTGCCAATCGAAAAAGTTAAAATCCCCGATTGTTGGAAGGCTATTGCGGGCCGGGAAACTGCAACTGGAGAGAGAGAAATATATTACTTTGAAAAATTAAGACATTATGTAAACTGGACTGATCCTGGAATTGCATATCCCTACCCGAATATGATGAGTCAAAACTTTTGGGGTGTAATCAATCATGGTAACGAAGAAGGAATCTTTCGGATAGCAGACAACAACATTACGCCGGGTTTAAAAATATGGACATTTGGTTATCCACTTAGTTCGACTTTGGATCCTTATACAACAACGGACTGCAATCGTCCATTTATCGAGATGTGGGCTGGCGTAACCCGGGAGTTCTGGTCCAGGGCAAGATTTCCTGCAAATCACCAATTTACGATTGAAGAATCTTATAGCCCAAGTGTTGGCTTAACAAATGTAACTCATGCAAATAGAAACTTTCTTGTTAATCTGTATGTTGAGGAAACTTCTGTTGTAAATTTCCAGATATTTAGCATCAATCCGGATCAACCTGTAAATGTATCGCTAACTTTTGGCGAAACTACGCTATACAACTCCAGAATCACACCCGACCCGCAAAAAGGAAATCAAATTTCTGTGGAGCTTCCTGCAAATAGCAGTGACGATAGTTTGATGCTTGTTATAGAGGATATGGATGGCACAGAGTTGTTTCGTGGGGGTATTCCGGTAAAACGGCAAAGTAAGTAAAGTTTGTTGTGGTTATATCTTAAATAATTGGTCAGAAACCATTATAAAAATGCAATAGAAATATTAATATTTATTATTTAAGTATGCCCTGATATGCTATATTTTTGTGGCTAAAGCACTACACTCAGCGTTTACCTTTCACCTTATTCCAGACGGCATCCATTTCTTCTAAGGTACACTTTTCAATGTCTTTTCCCATAGCTGCAAGTTCCATCTCTACCTTTTTGAAACGGTCGACAAACTTATAGATAGTTTTATGGAGCACGTTCTCCGTATCAAGCTTCAGAAAACGAGAGAGGTTGACGATAGAAAACAAGAGGTCTCCAACCTCCTCTTCAATATTTTCCGGTTTATTTTCCTGGATTGCCTCTTTGACCTCTGCCAGTTCTTCATCGACCTTGGCAATCACGCCAGTAATATCCGGCCAGTCAAAACCTACTTTGGCCACCTTCTTTTGTAATTTCTGAGCCTTCTGGAGGGCCGGGAGGTGTTTGGGCAGGCCGTCCACAATGAATTTTCTTTCTTCATTTCCTTTCTCCTGCTTCTTGATCTGTTCCCATTGATGGATTACCTCTTCAGGGGTAGCTGCTGTGGCGTCTCCAAAGACATGAGGATGACGGCGCGTCATTTTATCAAGGCAGAGAGCCATCACGCCTCCGATATCGAACTCCCCCTTCTCCTTTGCAATTTGGCAGTGAAAAATAATATGGAAAAAGAGGTCTGCCAGTTCTTCCTTGATTTTATCAGGGTTTTGGGAATCTATTGCATCTATAACTTCATAAGCCTCTTCTACGAGATGCGGTTTTAATGACGCATGGCTTTGTTCCTTGTCCCACGGACATCCGTCCTTACTGCGCAACTTCCGCATCAGTTCCACCAAATCATGAAATAGTGTAGTTGATTTATCTTCAGATGTATTCATAATGCGATTATCCTGTTAAAACTATTGTAACAATTTAGTTTTTTGAAAAATCCCAACAATAATAACGTTGTACGTACTATGTAGGGGCTGAAAATCTTCAGCCCCTACCTGTCGTATGGTTTATGGACTTTTTGGACAGCCCCTACTGAGGTAATAACCCGAAATTCTCTGGCAAATCTTTATTATGCCAGAGAATTCTAGCAATTATTTTTGTCGAAGTCAAATAGGGAGATGATAAACAATCGTCTATTCCTTAAATAATCGTGTCTATCTTGCCGTGCTTCGTTGCGCTCACGCATTGCTAACGCTCTGCTCCGCACGCTATTATCTTACTTAAAATATTATTGAAATAATTTTCTATATAACCTATACTTCGCTACATACCAAATGAATTGGTGGTTGGTTAGGAAAGTATAAAATGACAATAAAGAGTGTAGGTGTATCAATCTTATGCATCATAATTGCTGGTTGTGCATCCTTACCATCTGTTGAAGATAATCATACAGAACGCCAGACAATTGATATATACAACAGGCAGGGAAACGTAAAAGAGCATGTGATTATCAAAGATGATCATGTTACGATTTATGACAAGGATTGGAAGACAAAGGGATCTGGAAAGGTGCAGAAAGCTGAGTAATTTACCAAACTGAAATATTAATTTTTACCTATAGAGAAGGAAAAATGATAGATAAGGAACGTAATAAAAAATCTCAGTACAGAAATATCAGTACATGGACAGAAGGAGTATATTTAGAAAATTTGCGTAAAATGGGTGGAGAAAAAAGACTGAAGGTTGCATTCCGGCTTTATGAAATGGCAATTAACTTGAGCAAACAGAATATAATAGAATCAAACCCGTCCATAACCGGGAAAGAACTGAAAAAGAAATTATTTGAAAGATTTGGGTATGATACAGGAAGATTTGCTGGTAAGGGTTGTAGATAGAATAAACAAACTGAACATTCCTTATATGATTACTGGCGGAATAGCCGTTATTTTCTTTGGGAAACCAAGGCTTACCCATGATTTTGATTATCTCAAAGAGTGGGCGAAGAAGCTAAGGGTGGTGATGTTACTTGATGCGCTATTAAAAAAGAAACCGCGTGGTTGATAGGAAAATACATGCAGGAGAAGGTGCCTTTCTAACGGATTAAGAAAATAAAAAAGCGGCCTCTCCAATGCCCATTATCCCTGGGCTCATGGTCAACCGATGGAAGGAAGCCGGAGGCACATTGTAGGATTTACACGATTTTGATAAATTATCGTATCCTGTTACTTTTATGCCCTAACAAAAATATTATAGGTAATGACAAAAGAAAGTTGTCATTTCGAAGGAGCGGAGCGACTGAGAAATCCTAAGATTCCTCGCTTTCTTACTCGGAATGACATGCCTTCAATGTTGGTTTATTAAAGATAAATTTAAAAAAAACATGCAAAATAATCCTTCTTTTTCGGAACGATACGGTTATCAAAAAGAACCCAAACCGATTACAATACGCCATGAAGCCCCTCTCAGATTACGGAAAGCTATTTTAGATATAGCCATTGAGGCGGGTTTTAAGGCAAAAGATATCAGAGGTATTCTGTGTCGAAAATTAAGAGAGATTGAAAACGAAGATAATTGGTCTGACGACCCCGTCATGAAAGAGTGCCTGAACTTAATTAGTGGTTGTGAGTGGGTTGAAGTCTATGAGATTTGTGAAGTTCTTGCACAAGAAAAGAACATTCCTCTTGTATGGAGAAATTCATTTGAAAAAGGGTTAAATAAATTTTTTGTCGAAGAGGGAATAGGATGGAAAATTGAAAATGGTTTGATCTTTACCCGTGGTGAAGAAGATTTCGAAAAGGTAATGTCCATTGCCAAAGATCGGCTAGAAAAAACAAAAAGAATGACTGCCAAATCAGAACTTGAAGAGGCAATAAAAAATTTATCACGACGTCCTGAGCCTAATACAACCGGAGCTATCAATCATAGTATGGTAGCGTTAGAATGTGTCGCAAAGGAAATTACTCAAGAACCAACTAAAACCCTTGGCAAAATAATAAATAAATTAAATCTTCCGAAACCTATTGATGTTGTTGTCGAAAAGATATGGGGATTTGCGAGTAATCAGGGACGTCATATTACCGAAGGCAAAAAGCCAGATTTTGCAGAAGCAGAGCTTACAGTTCATTTATCCGCTGCTTTGATTTCTTATCTTTGTGAAAAGAATAAATAAAAAGAAACTTTGAAGATATGTCTGAATCGTTGATAGAACAGTTACCAAAGATTGTTGCTGAAGGGAAGAAAGAGGTTGAACGGATACTGGAAAGGATTTCTTCTCCTCATAAGTTGACGTTACAGACAAATGAGTTTGTGTTGCCATGTAAAGACAAATCAGGTCTTTTCAAGGAGCGCTTTTTTAAAGGAAGAATTAAATAAAATTATTAAATTAGGCTGAATTCGTCAGCAGCATACTACCCACAAAACACGGGGAAAAAAACGAATTGAATTTAGTTATTTTTGTGTCTTTCGTGGGCAAATTGAATTTCTTGGACTTTAAAATAATTTTTCAAAACATTTTAGAAGGGAAGATATTATGGGATTTCCAGAACATCGACTACGCCGGTTACGTAAGAACGAAAATATGAGAAGACTGGTCAGAGAAACACAACTGTCCATAGACGACCTGATTATGCCCCTCTTTGTCCGGCCGGGAAAAGGCATTAAACAGCCGATACCATCTATGCCAGGGAATTACCAGATGTCCGTTGATAAGCTGGTTGAAGAGGTAAAAATCCTGGAAGGGCTTGGAATTCCTGGAATTATTCTCTTCGGGATTCCTGATAAGAAGGACGAAATGGGTTCCGATGCCTATTCCGATGAAGGAATAATTCAAAAGGCCATTATTGCCATTAAAAAAGAGGCAAAGAATATCCTGGTGATTACGGACGTCTGCATGTGTGAATATACCAGCCACGGACACTGCGGATTTGTCAGAAGGGACGACAAGACGGGTCATTTTGATGTGGATAATGACATGACCTTGGAACTCCTGGTAAAAGAGTCAGTTTCCCATGTGAAGGCAGGCGCGGATATTGTTGCACCCAGTGATATGATGGACGGTCGTGTAGGGGCAATCCGTGATGGACTTGATGAGGAAGGATTTGAACATATCCCAATCATGGCGTACTCTGCCAAATATTCATCAGGTTTCTATGGTCCATTCCGTGAGGCCGCCGAATCTACACCGGGGTTTGGGGATCGTTCATCTTACCAGATGGACCCGCACAATGCTAATGAAGCGTTGCGTGAGGTGACGCTGGATATAGAAGAGGGGGCTGATATCGTAATGATAAAACCGGCGTTGGCCTATCTCGATATTATCCGGATGATAAAGGATACATTCAATCATCCGGTCGCAGCCTATAACGTAAGCGGTGAATTTTCAGTCGTGAAGGCAGCGGCGGAAAAAGGGTGGATCGATGAGAAGCGCGTGGCACTGGAAATTTTAACCGGCATCAAGCGCGCCGGCGCAGACATGATCCTTACGTATTGGGCAAAGGACGCCGCACAATGGCTGAAGAAGTAAATATGCGCTTTGCTTCCTATTGCTGAATCCAGGTATAACAGATAGAGAGTTAAAGCAAAAACTGTTTGAGAGATTTGGTTGTGATCAATCTTTGACTCTGCTTCAAGGAGTAATGGAACATCGCGATATTCTTTGAGTAACTCTGGAGATACAAAAATTTCCGCCTCAGCAAATGCCTCCATTAATCTTATTTTACAGAGCTTATTAACTGCACAAATAAATGAGTTAACATAGTTTTTAACTGAAAATAATGCCATATACCAGTGCGGAACCAACTGCAATAGCGAATAATTCTAATACACGAATAAATATGCTATTAATTATTGCCCTATCGTTTGCTTCTTCCATAAATCAAGGATCCTCTTTTACTATTAGATCCCTATACGTTGAATGGATATGTGGCACCCCTTTTCCTACAACCAGCGAAAGTGCTTCTTCTGGAATGTTTCTTCGTCTCTCAGGTAGTCCCCCAAAATTTTAAGGCATGCCTCTTTGCCGCTGATGGTGTCCATATTGATATAATTCACCTGATCTTTATTTGCTTCTACCCAACTCAGCACAATCTCCATTTCTCCCATTTCAATTTCAGTAAGGGTATTGCCGTCTTGAATATTCGTATCTAAAATTCTTTCTACTCCGGAAAAGTTTACTGCATCCCTTAGAATTTCATATCGTTGCAATGGCAGTCCATCCTTCACAAAAAACAACTCCAAACTTTCCTCTATCGAAGAAGGTAATATTACGATGAAATTTTTCAAGTTCCCGTATCGCGTCGTTCTTTCATGTACTTCAAGTTGTTGGTTTAATCCCGGACGGTATTGCTTTATCAGCCGAAATTCCAGTACTATCGCTGCGAGTTCAGAACCGGTTTCCTCATATTCAATCGTGTACACATGATTCAGCAAATCAGCAATCTTTTGTAACCGATCCGTAGTATTCCAAAAATAGGAATTTAGGCGCACTTTTAGATTCTTTGCCTTGCCTACGTAAATGACATCGCCATTTTTATTCTTCATTTTATAGACACCGGGCATCTGAGGAATTGCCCACAGAAAGGCCTTGTCAAAGGCATATTTGCTAAAATCGACATATTCGATATCGGGGTATTGAAACGCTAAGACCTCTTCTATGGCGCTGAATTCCTGTTCTTGTAATAGTTCTCTGCACCGGGAAAAGATTTCAGCGGCGGTACAAACTTCCGTTTCCGTACGCCGTGTATCTACAACGGAAAGTTTAAAGAATGCCGCTATGTCATTGATTGATTTCGGCTGAAGGTTGGGAATGAGCTTCTTTGCTAAAAATTTCAAGCATAAGGGTGGATTTTCAATCATTTCATTTGACTTGCTCAAAACCGCATTCAGTTGATTTATGGAGGAGTGTATATCATACCCAATCAGAATACCATCTCCAACAAAGTCAGAGAAAAGACGCACGGCCTTTTCGATAGGAATGCCACCTTTCACTTCTTGTGCGAAATCTGCGGGCAGATGCATCGTTTGTACTGTTGATGCACCAGGATTTACGAGGGTATGGAACCTGTCTACTATCTTGTCGCCCCTTAATTTTTGTGCGCTGATTTCAACGATTATGCCGGATTTTTGGGGTGTGTCTATTGTCAAAAGGCTGAGAAGGACAAACACTGTCTCTGAAAGGGGTGTGCCGCCTTTTTCGATAATTTTCCAGAGACGGTGTTCATCTACGGCAAATCGGCGGTCTCCTGAAATCGCAGTCTGTATCAATTTTTCACTGATATGCGGCGAGGCGCCTTTTATCTTCAATACCTGCTCGACAAGTTCCTTGCTGGTGGCGCCCGCTTTTTGCGACTTCAGATATGCATAAATCTTATCCTGCATGGTATATTTTATTATAGGGGTATTACCTTCGCTGCGGTAAACACTATATCTTGTGTTCCTTGGACTTTGGCCCTCTTATACCCTTCCTTATTGCAGAATATGGAGCAGGTTCAGATGAAACAATATTCTGCAAGAGCCTGTAGAAGAGCTTACCTCGATATCGCGAGGATCGCCGGTTAAACCGAAACGTATATTCGTCCAGATAAAAGTCGAGATGCTCCTGGCTGACTGCTCCTTGATGTGTCCCGCCCAACCATCTTTTAAGTAGTGAAGCCTGTCTGTGGCACAATGGCAGCAGATTTTCTCCAATGTCTGCGGTATCACGGATTACCTCATGTTTATAGCCGAGAGAAGTCAGTCGATTATATCCTTTCCAGTCATCAGTTTTGATAGTGCTTCCCGGTCCTACTGCCTCTTTTATAGCACCTTCCAAAGATTTTCCGGTGGCATCAAGCACATGTTTCAAACGGATTCGGCCTGTGCTGTGCTCGTCTTCCTGGGCAATTATCACAACCAACGTTTTACCAGCCGCTCCACGACCACGCTTCCCTGGCCTTTCGCCGCCAACGTATGTCTCATCTACTTGGATCGTCCCTGATAATCGATCTCGTCCAGGTCGCACCATAGCGTGCCTCAGTTTATGAAGCCAAGTCCAAGCCGTCTTATAACAGCCCAGTCCCAGAGCCCGCTGCAAGCCCAAAGCACTTGCACCGTTTTTTTGACTCGTAACCAACCATATAACACGAAACCACAGAACCAACGGCTTCCTGGTTCCTTCTAAGATTGTTCCAGATATAACCGAAGCCTTGTGTCCACATGCTGAGCACTCAAACAGGCCAGTTTTCAACTCCCATGCTTTATGATTTCCACATGGAGGACAACGAAATCCAGACGGCCATCGCAGATCAAAAAGGTACTGTTCGCAAGCCTCCTCCGTGGAAAATCTCTGCTCAAGTTCTAGTAGTGTCTTCGGATAATCCTCCATAGACCCAAATACTACATCTTGTATCTACCGCAGTCAAGGTAATACCCCTATTTTATTATTACCAATAAAAAAAGAGGGTTTCATCCCTCTTCCTATTCACCGTATGTAATGTGGCGTGTAAAAACCGTTCGGTCGATAGCGTGTAATAAAATTTATTTCCTGCATTCCCCTACCAATTTTTGATAGGTCGAAAACTCTCTTTGTGCCTCTTCCTTCATACCCTTTCTCTCATAAATGATACTCAAACCATAATGCGCCTTTGCAAAATTCGGGTCGATTCTGATTGTCTCCTCAAGCGCACTGGCAGCCTCATCCAAAATCCTATTCTGCGAATATGCGCTGCCAAGATCAAAGTATACGGCCGGGTTGTAAGGATTTACCTCAATAGCCTTTTGTAATGAGGTAATTGCATCATCAAGAACCCTTTTGTCAGAATACGGATTCTGAATATTGTAATGAGCTGCCGCTGCCTTTTGAACTGAAGCAATAGCCCTGGCAAGCACCTTTTTGTCGGCATACGCCTTACCCAGTCTATAATGGGCTGCTGCGTTGCCAGGATCAAGTTTCACAACAGCGCTGAATTCCTCGACGGCCTTGTCAAACAATCTCACATCAGAACACACGACTCCAAGATCATAATGCACCTTGGGGTTTTTCGGATCAATCTCTATCGACTTCTTATAAGCATCGATAGCATAGGCAATATCGCCTTTCGCATAATAGGTCAGACCAAGATGGTAATACGCCAGGGCATGATGCGGATTGATGTCGGTAATTTTTTTGAATTCAGTCACTGCTTCGTCGAGCAGCTTCTTATCCAGATATATCTTGCCTAAACCAAAATGAGCGTCCGTATAATTTGGATTAATCTCAATAGCCTTCATAAATGCACTGATCGCTTCGTCTCTCTGATTTCCTCCGATATAAGCAGCTCCCATATTATATTGATATACGGCGTCTTTGGGATTGATCTCCGATGCCTTTTTATATTCAGACACAGCGTCGTAAAACATCTTTCTGGATTTATAAATATCTCCGAGCTTACTGTGCGCCAGGGCATTACCGGGGTCAAGTCGTACTACGGACTTCAGCGCTGTTACTGCATTATCCCATTGACCATTTTCTGCATACAGCAATCCCAATTGAAAAAGTGCGTCTTTATAGTTTGGATCAATCTCTACAGCTTTTTTTAGCGCTTCAATGGCCTCGTTTGACATGGTTCGATTACTGTATGCCATGCCCAGATTGTAATGTGCTTCCGCCAAAGCGGGATTAATTCGAATCGCCCTGTGATATGCGCTTATAACCTCATCAGGCATATCAACCTTAGAACATCCGTATATGCCTCCAGAAACTAATACTGCCATTAACATCGAAATTTTGAATGGCGATACTAGATTCTTTATCATTATCGGGTCTCCCAATAAAACTGTTATTGATAAATAAATTTATCTAAAACGGATTTCTCTTTGATATTACGGTTGAATCCAGTAATTTTCAAGGAAATATATCAAATAGGTTGTATATTGTCAAGTGTTTATTTTATAGATATTTAGATAATCTAAAGCCGATTACTCCCAGCCAAGTTTCCGAATCTCCTTCACAGACCTTGCAACCTCATCAGAAACCTTCGTAACCGATGCCTCGTCCTTGAACCTCACGTTTATATTGTAGATGACTTCGTTCTGGACGAGATTTCTTTCAAAACTGTATTGCTGCAATTCCATAGAGTTCCTCTTGAGTATCTCCGTAATAGCCGTAAAATCTGGTTCTGAGCCGGAAACGCACAACTTCAGTGTTTTATATATATCCCGTTTGATATTGCGTTCAAACAGAGGTAACAACAATAACGCAAAAATGGCCAGCAGGGTTGTAAAGAGAGCTGGTATATAACAGTTGCTTCCAACCGCCAAACCAATACCTGCCACAACCCATAAAGAAGCGGCGGTTGTCAAGCCTCTTACTGTCGCTCCTAACCTCAAAATGGTACCAGCGCCCAGGAAACCAATACCTGTTACCACCTGTGCGGCAATCCTGGCCGGATCAACCCGTATAATGGAATCGGCGGCAAATGTTTTATATTTTTCAAAGATATGCTCGGAAACCACCATCATCAAGGTAACACCTACGCATACCAGAATGTGTGTCCGCAACCCTGCCGGCCTTCCCCGCCGTTCCCTTTCCCACCCGATAACCCCGCCTAAAATGGCTGCCAGTAAAAGTTTTCCGATACAGTTGTCGAAACACCCTACAATACTTAAAAGGTGAAACATATATACTCCTTTATAGATAAATTTTGCAGGAAACCAAGCGTTCCTTAAAACCAATGTAGTGCGCATCGAGATGCTTCATTTCTTTACCATTCTCCTTATTTACATCTTTTCCGACTCGCCCGGTCTAAGATATATCGTCCAAAACGTATCCAAATTATACGATACCCCTGCCAAACTACAAAATCTTATTTCTTACCTTACTTTTTCTTTGTTCCTTGACACAGATACTTTTATGTTGACATTTTCAGATGGGGGGATTATAAGTGCATCGTTAGTATGCTATGGTTCCGGATGATTTACGAAAGAAATAACATGATTACGTAATTTTGAAACCTTTTACCGAACGGAGAACGAAAATGAAAAGATTATGGCTTTGTATGGCACTCCTGTTATGCCTAGCCGGCTTTGCCTCTGCACAAGTGGTAAACCAAGGTGTAGGCAAAAGCGTAGGAGGTCCAATTGGAAAGGCAGCGCTAAATCTTATCAATGGAAGCAATGCAATATCAGGCATTACATTAACGAGCGGAAACTATTCAATATCAGGAAATGTCCTCGATAGAAACAAGAAACCCATCCAGGAAGTTTTAATGACCCTCAGTGGTAGCGTCTCGACAGCCGCGAAAACTAACAAAAGGGGAAAATACGTTTTTTCATCTCTAGACAGTGACGATTATACCATTACGCCATCTTTAGAGGGATATTCATTTACACCAAAAAGCCGCAACGTAACAATAACCACCCGCAATAAGAAAAAGATTGATTTCAAAGGGAGAAAATTATTAAAAGCGTCTCGTGGGGGAAATGATGTGCCGATACCCTCATTATCGGTTTTGGCTGTCCCGACCGCAGAAACTGGCTGGCCATATGGAGAGCCGGATGAAGATGGATACTTTACAATCAATGGTTATAAAATAAAATTTTATGATGCCTCCGATACTGTTATCACAGATGTGGCAGCCAATTTCAGTTCCGTCGCAAAGATCGAGGTCTATGTGGATGAATCGTACGACGTCGGTTCCGTTAGCGGTTCTATCTTTGCAGAGACAACGCTTCCCGTTAGCTATCCATTAATTTTTAGTGGGACACTGGATCTGGCAATGGATTCAGACCAGTTTGGTACGTTAACCGGTACCGTTGAAATACAGGACTGTACCCTGGAATCAGGAGGAACCTTCTTTTCCTCGGGAAGTATAAATGTTACTACCGAAGGGAGCCTTACAACGTCCAGCGGTTATGTTGTAACACATTCCACCAGTGGCACACTAAACGTATCCGGCAGTACGTTCCAGGGAACACTTTCGCTGACTTACGAGGTAACAGGCGCTCCTGTGGAAATTGGCAATACGGTCGATATGACGCTTACCATCAACACGGATGGAAGCGGGTCATATTCCAGCGAGGATGAAAACGTAGGGAGCGGGAGTTTTTAAAAATACGGTTGTCGAAACTCTCCATAATACTTAAAAGATGAATATATTTACTCCAGGAAATTATGATATGAACAAACGATTTTATATTGACATTTCAAAATTGTATGTTTAAATGAGCTATAAGTTTGAATAAAAATCCTTTCCAATAATCATCTTTAGGGAGGTACGAGCCATGAACTATAAACAAATCTTCCTCAGCATATTTACAATTACCATTGGGTTAGCACTGACAGCTTATACTGCATACGGTGCAAATCCACAAGTAACCAACGTCCAAGCATCCCAGCGCACTGATGGTTCAATGTTGGTGGATATTTCTTACGACGTTTCAGATGAAGACGGCGATGCAGTTACGATCTCCATAAATGTTTCAGACGATGATGGTCTTACCTATACCATCAATGCTGCAAGCATAACAGGAGACGCAGGCTCAGGAATCACCTCCGGTACAGGTAAATCTATTGTGTGGGACGCAGGCACGGATGTTCCTGGTATTTATGGTACGGAGTACAGGGTGAAGGTAATTGCCGATGATGGAAAGGGCGATGAAAGTACACCGGGCTATAAAGCCAGTGTTGTCCTTGGTAAGGCGCTAAAGTATGGCGCATTTAGCAGTAAAAATTCTACCTATAAAAGCATTTCAACTGGTGGTTCGATGCCTCTTGGGTTAACTACCTTTGGTAAGATTGTAAATAAAATTACAAAGAGCATCTACCGTGTTTCACAGATAAAGCCCAAACAAATACCGACAGAGATTCCAGTTCCCACCGGAATTCCCACGGGCTACCCAACTGGATTCCCCACTGGTTATCCCACAGTATTCCCCTATCCTACTGGAATACCAACAGGTATCCCCACAGGATACCCATATCCCACCGCGTATCCAACCGGATACCCAAGCGGAGGTGGGATAGAGGGATTTACGTATAATGGCGATGGTACTTTTACTGGTACGCCAGAAGAAGGGGTAACCATTACACTCAGCTTTTATAAGTCTGATGGTACACAAATAACCGTCGATATGACGGATTACACAAATTATCTTGAAGGCGGAGCACTTTATGGCGAAGACACAAGTACCTTCTTATTCCAGACTGAAGCTACGGTAAGTGTTCAAAAGAGCTTTGCAACCGTCAATATGCATATGACTTCAGAGAAGGCACAAATAAATGTCGGCGGTTGTCCGGAAGAGGTGAACATGTCGGGCACTGGTACCTTTGAATTCGAAAACATTGGAACAGGCGAGGCAACCAATATAACTGTAACCGTAAAGGAATGTGGTGATGATATCACAGGACATGCCGATATTTCAATAACAGTTGATGGCACGGATTGCGTGATTTCTCATGATTTTAATAAGGACGGATGTCAAGGAGGTCCTATTACCTGCGAAGGTACCCAGATAGGAGAAGTAACAAGGGACGACGATGGGAATCTGTATTATTGCGAACCTGATTGCAGCACAGGTGAAAAAACCCCTATAGATGAAAGTGTCATCTTCGGTTCCGGTAGCTGATTTCTTCGTACTGCATCAACTGTAATAACTATTATGAAATAAGAAATTTTTACTGCGTAATAACAGGAGGATATAAAGATGCGTATCCAGGCTAAAATATTCGGGCTGATTTTTATAATGTCTATCACGGCATTATTCTTGACAAAGAACACTTTTGCAGGTACAGGATTTGGCGTCTCGAATAAGTTTACTTTAAATACAGGAGGGACACTGCCAACCCCAGTACCCGGTGTATCACCAACCTCCACACCGGAAGCAACACCGACCATAATCAATGTTACCGCCCGCATCAAACCCAAAGTAATCAACCTGAAAAGCAAAGGTACGTTTACCGCTTTTGTCAAGTTTCCGAGTGAATACAATGTATCAGATGTGGATGAAGACACGATCGAATGCGAAGGGGCTGAGGCTATTAAAACCCGCATATTTCTCAAGAAAAATATATTCAAATCTACTTTCAGGATTAAGGAATTGAAAGACATCTCTCCTGGCACCTCAGTAACTTTTGCGGTAACCGGCAGTCTCAGCACAGGTGAGGATTTTGAAGGCAGCGCCACAGTTAAGGTGGTAAGCCCAGGGAAGAAATAATAAGCATTGCAGGCATGTTTTTGTAGCGGTATGTTTTGTTACTGATAGCTGGCTGCACGACTTTTTAATCGTATGTGTTTTAATATACTTTCACTTCATCAATCTCGAATCGCTTGTCTATTTTTCTAAGATAGCCCATTCTAACTTTGGGGTCATGTTGAAAAATCAAGAGCCAGCGCTCTTCGAATGCCTGCTTTAATATCTTCTTCTTGTTTTCCAGGGTTTCCAATGGAAATAGATCGTATCCTGCAATATAAGGATACTGTAAATGGGCAATTGTAGGCACCAGATCGGCCAGGAAAAAGGCCACCTGCCCCTCTGATTCGATTTTTACACATTGATGATGGCGCGTGTGGCCTCCAATCTTTACGAGAGAAACCCCTTTATCCACTTCTGTAATTTCATCATCTACGAGACAGAGATACTTTGGGTCACCGATAGGCAAAAAGTCTTCTGTTATGTAACTCGCCTTAGTCCGTTCGTTGGGATTCAAGGCAACCTCCATCTCTCCCTTCTGGATGAAATATTTTGCCTTTGGAAACGTAGGTACAATCTCCCCTCTTTCATTAAAGGTCGTGTTCCCACCAGCATGGTCAAAGTGAAGATGCGTGTTAATGACGAGATCAATATTTTTGGGCTGATAACCAAACCGATATAAAGATTCTAAAAGGTTGGGTTTTTTATCGATACCATAAATTTTGCAAAACTTTTCGTCATGTTTTGTCCCAATCCCCGTATCGATCAGGATATTGTATTTCTTTGTCACGACCAATGGGCAGTGGAGAGACAACTGTATCCTGTTTCTTTCATCGGGCTGGTATATCTTCTCCCACAGGGCCTTTGGTACAATCCCAAACACAGCCCCACCGTCCAGGTATATGGAACCGTCGGTTACAGGATAGATTTCGAACTTGCCGAGCTTCATTTTTCACATCCCGGTAACTAATAATTTTAACATCATTACTATTTTCAGGTTATTATACAAGGAATCACAAAAGATTGCCATATTCTCAAAACAATTATTGTCATCACAGGCATCCGTATGCAAAATTTATTAGCCAAAATTTTATTGAAAAACAACCGTATATTGTGTAGTTATAATCACGTAATACTCCTTGATTCGTATCGGACTTTTATATTTGATTGCCTTTGATAATTTTTATAAGGAATAATATCTATGAAGATTATTAATAAATCCGCACTCGGTTTCGTATTAATGATAGTCGCTTTAAGTAGTTTATTCACAAAAACATTATTTGCCTGGTCAACGGGGCCTGAAGCTTACCGGACAGGCGCACCGGGCGACAATGGCACTTGCAAGGCAGATGGTTGTCATGATTCCTTTCCACTCGATTCAGGTAATGCCAGGTTTTCCATTACAGGGCCTACCTCTTTCACTCCTGGTGAGACTATTAAATTGAAGGTTTCATTTAATAGCTCCAGCGGAAAATTGCGCGGTTTCGAAATGACGGCAACTGATACCAATGATAATCAGATCGGAAAATTTAAAGCGATAGGGAAAACCACACAAGTCATTCCCCCCAATGACTACCGGGGGCTTAAAAAAGAAGACCAGGGTACTTATATTGAACATACGCGCAGTGGTAATAAAAAGAAAAGCTGGAAGGTCAAGTGGATTGCCCCAGCCAACGCTACGGGGACAGTGACATTTTATGCCGCTGGAAACGACGCAAACGGTGATGGTACGAACTCCGGTGATTACATTTACACAACCACACTGGAAATTACAGCCGCATCCGCTACATCTGGACAATAATGTGACAAGTGACACGTGACGAGTGACGGGAGTAATATCACCTGTCACCCGACACCCGTCACTCGTCACCCATCACGCGTCACTTATTTTTGGTTGCGCTATGAATGTCCGTTTTAATTTAGTATAAAAGGTCTCTTATGAACTGGGTTGCCATAGACTTTGAAACAGCAAACGCAAAGCATTCGAGCGCCTGTGCACTGGGAATTGCGATGGTTGAGGATGGTAGAATTATAAAAAGGGCTTCCTGGTTAATAAGACCCCGCGAGCTTTATTTTAATTATTATAACACCTATATCCACGGCATTACTAAGGCGGACGTAAAGGACAAGCCTCGATTTAACGAACTCTGGGATGAATTTAGACCATTTCTCGACGGAAAAATTGTTATTGCACACAATGCAAGTTTTGATATGAGTGTCTTACGCCATCTCCTTGATGAATATGGAATCCCTTACCCGGAAGTTCATTATTTCTGTACTCGTGTTCTTGCAAAAAAGGTTTGGCCAACTTTAAATAGTTACAGGCTCAATATGATTTCTGCACATTTTGGCATCAGCCTTAAACACCACGATGCAGAGGAAGATGCCGTAGCATGCGCAGAAATTTCGTTGCGATGCTGCGATGAAATGGGTGTAAGCAGATTGGAAGACCTTGCAATGAAGTTCGGCATTACGAAGGGATGTCTGTATACGGATAATCAAAAACCAGCCAATGCAAAACAAAGAAAAGTGGATATGAAAATCCCCCTTAATAAAGGGGGCTAGGGGGTTGTAAACTTGTCCTCATGAAAATGGGGAATAACCACGGGAAAACACAACCCCCTGATTCCCCCTTTTCGTTCGACTGAGCGCTCACGACGAAGTCTAAGGGGGATTAACTGAAAACTTCTGTACATCAATAATATGCTGAGTAATTTTTCTCTCTTAAAACTTGTTGCAATTCCTTCTTTATGTATCGCCTTGTTTTGTACCGTACTTTTTGCTCAAACAAACAGTACCAGCGATACCATAACGGGTTTAACAGAGTCAAGCGGTTTTACCTATAATAATTTTGTCTCTGGCAATTTTAAGGCCCAATATGAAGGCCGCTGGGGAGAAGATGAAGACGACCATGACATGTATGAATACCTTCGTTTTAAGACAAAAGATTTTTTTAACAATAAGGTAACTATAGCCGGTTCCGGAAGGTTATCAGAAGACCTTGATGGGCATGAGTCGAAAGATGGGGCATTTCGGGATATCCTCGATACGTACGACCGCAGTTACAACGGGCGCCTTTATTATTTATATGCGGACATCAAGAATCCGGTAATTGAGCAATCCAATCTCCGTTTGGGACGGCAGTATCAATACTCTGTCGAAACCATTCTCTTCGATGGCGCAAAATATGAGCAACAGCTGGGACCTATTAATACCTACGTCTTTGGAGGCATGAGGACGTCTCAATACAGCAGCACCTATTTCGATACGGTGGCAGGAAGCGGGGTGTCTGTCCGTCCATTCATGGATACCATAACAAACCTGGACTATGTCCGTATTATTGACGATAATTACATTGATGATGAGGTGGGTTTCAACTTGTGGCAAAGAATCTATGAAGACCTGAATTTTTACGGAAGATATACCGTCTTAAACACCTTACCCAAAGACTTTCTTGTCAAATTATCCTGGGATAAAATTGACTGGGACGCAAGTTTACAGTTGTCTTATTTCAGATTCCTCCATTCAATCGCCGAACAAAGCAACAATATTTCGCCATTTTATCAAATCCTCGGCACCTTCGAACCTTTTGACCTCATCAGCCTGACGGGTTACAAGGGTTTGGGGGAGAAGTTCGGAATATCCAGCGGTGTCGATTACAGAAGCGTGATTGATAAAGGCGATGAAAACACCTTCAACCGTGATTACAACAGGACATTTTTTTCATTCATGGTTAACAACGTCCTTTTGCAGGAATCTAAGATTACCTTTACGGTAGAATATTGGAACACAAAGGGTGTCGATCACAGCGCAGACCTCGGCGTTGACTTTGATAAAAAGATTGGTAAGTTTGACGTTGGCGCTGGTACTGGCTACTCACTCTATAAATACAATTTTGATGGGAGTAGCGGACTGGAATCGCTTCTGGATAGCGAATATACAAGAGATATTGAACAAAAGATTAATGTCCGCACCTATTATATGAGGGTAAAATATTTATTAACAAAACAGTCTGATGTCAGTCTGCGGTGGTCATCTGAAGTAAGCGATACAGACCCGGAGACATTTCATCAACTGCTACTTTCTTACAGTACAAATTTTTAATATGAAGAATAAAAATTTATATTATACGATTCCCTTTATGATGCTTACCTTCCTCATGCTGTTGGGAGGCTGCAAAGAGTCTGAAATTCATTACAGCCACGCAAAACACATGGAAAGGGGTTTGAAGGACTGCAATACCTGTCACAATTATAAAGAAGATCTTGAACCCAAATGGCCCAAGATGGCAAAATGTCTTTCCTGCCACATGAAGGATTTTGATACTAGCAACCCTAAATCTTGTTTGCTTTGCCACACAAGACCGGGTATGAAAATAAAGGTGAAACACAATATCCCGAAAAAATATCGAGACTTAAAATTTACCCATAAGGCACATCTTGAAAATAAAGTAGAGTGTAATCAATGCCACAAGGGCATAGAGAAAAGTGATGCAATTACCGTAGACCTGATTCCCGACATGTTCGGTACCTGCATTCCATGTCACAAGGAAAGAGGCGAGGAGAAGATTGCATGCAATATCTGCCACAAACATATTAAAAAGGACCGCATGCCCCTCTATCATGAAGACCGGTGGGTTAAACACACGGATGCGCGCTGGATACAAAAACATGGAAACGAATTCTATTACAATCAGGACTACTGTAAGCGATGCCACAATGACCTGAACTGGTGCGTTAATTGTCATCAAGACCAGAAACCCAGGAATCACAATAATGCCTGGCGGAGAAAGACACATGGGTTTGCTGCCTCTTGGGAGCGGAAGAAATGCAGTGTATGCCATCAGGAAGATTTTTGTGAACGATGCCATACCAATACAACGCCATTAAGCCATACGGCATCGTGGGGCGGCGTAAATACGAGAAATCGTCATTGTCTCAATTGCCATTTCCCCATCGCAATGGTTACGTGCACGGTATGTCATCAGAGTCCGGCGCATCCTTCAGCTATTGATTCCCCTCATCCGCCGTTTGTGGGAAACTGTACGCAGTCAGGTTGCCATCCGGTAGGCAGGGCTGGTGAGCCGCCGCATCCTAAACCTGCGGGGGTTAATTGTACGGCTTGCCACAATAAATAGTTCCCGTTTGGGAACATGTAGGGGGAGGTTTGAAACCTGCCCCTACAGGGTGATTTTGTGGTTATTTGAAAATTTAAAGTAAAACCTTGCAAATCTATTAATTTCTGTTCTAATACCGTCAGAGACAAAAAGAAATCCCCTGTAAAATTTATCATCTGTAACGTCTTGTAATGGTCACCTGGATCATTCTAAATTCAGTGTCCACCAACTTATTTATAACGTAATCGCTATTCTGAACTTGCAAATCTGACATCCCGAATGAACCTATCATTAATATCAAAAATTTATAGAAAAACAGTGCTGAAGATAGAAATTTTGTGTGCCCTTTCCTGTTTGTTCTGTCTGTTTGCTTCAACCACTTTTGCGGCTGATATTGAAAGATCTGCCGGGTTAGCCAGGAGAGTGGTTGATTACACACCGGTGCAGGGTAGGTTTCGTCCATTGAAATTACGCCGTGAAGGGTTTTTTCAGTACACCTGTAATGAATGCCATCGTGTGTTTGATACTGTTGAAGGGAGAAAATCCCGGGTCGCTGAACACGTGGATTTAAAACTGAAGCACGGAAGCAACGACAATTGCCTGAACTGTCATCATAAAACGAATCGGGATGCCTATGTTGCACATGATGGCAAGGAAATACCTTCCGACAAGCCGGAAGAACTTTGCTCCCAATGTCACGGCATGATATATCTTGACTGGAAAGTGGGTATCCACGGTCGTGCTCGCGGTTCATGGAATAGAGCTGAAGAAGGATGGCATTCACTGGTATGCACAGAATGTCATGACCCCCATGATCCTAAATTCCCGGAACTTGTTCCCATGCCTGGCCCTGCAATTCCCGGTAGAAAAACAGAAAAGGAAATACATTAATGTCCGATAAAAGTACCGGAAATAACTCTGGAGCAGACAATACTTCACTCGGGAAGAATGCCGCTGGTAAAAAGGAGATGTTTAAGCCTTTAAGCAGGAGGAGTTTTATCAAGGCAGGTGCTTTGGGCGCTTTTTTGCTTGGGGGCACGAGTATCGCACTGCTGCCGCTTCGTAAATTCAAGAACGATACGTCACTGGAGGCCTTCTTCCAGCAGCATTACGAGCGCCTTACTCCGGAAAGAATGGATAGAATCCTGAAACGCATTGAGCAGGAAATCAAAGAGCGCCACGGTGTGGATGCCCATGTGAAGGATCCAAAGCCAATCCCCGGAGTCCAATTCGCATATGCGTTAAATATAAGCCGTTGTGTGGGATGCAGGAGATGTGTACACGCTTGTGTCGAAGAAAATAATCAATCGAGAGACCCTGAAATCCAGTATATTAGAGTACTGGAAATGCCGGAAGGAACCTTTGATGTTGAAAAATCCAATCACTATTATGAACCGGATACAGTACCGGCTAAAGGGAAATATTATATGCCGGTTCAGTGCCAGCAATGCGAAAACCCGGCATGCGTCAAGGCCTGTCCGGTGGGTGCAACGTGGAAGGATGAAGATGGCATTGTTGTGATTGACTATGACTGGTGTATTGGCTGCCGTTATTGCGAGGCAGCATGCCCCTATTGGGCACGCCGCTTCAATTTTGCCGAACCAAAAATCCCCAAGGAACAGATTAATCCTGACATGGCTTATCTTGGCAACAGAATACGTCCCAAAGGGACCATGGAGAAATGCACCTTTTGTTTAGGAAGAACCCGCAACGGTCTCCTTCCAAAATGTGCCGAGGCATGTCCAACCGGATCCAGGCAATTCGGAAATCTTTTGGATCCGGATAGTGTTATCAGGCATATTTTACGGGAAAAAAGGGTTTATGTATTTAAAGAGGATGTGGGAACACGGCCTAAATTTTATTACTGGTTTGACAAATAGCGCATTTAATGGCCCGTATTTAGGCAATATATACGAAACGTGGTGATAGAATATGGAAAAAGAGGAGAGCGGTATTAATCAAAAAGAGGCACCCCCCGGATTTCTCTATAAGTATGGACTTTTCCTGATTTGCGCGGTCAGGCTTAGTTTTAGAGGGCATGTTGCTTTTTATGCCTGGATGATTTTTTTGTCCATTATTTCTCTGTTTGGACTCAGGGCATATTGTAATCAGTTTGTTGAAGGCCTTATCACCACCGGGATGACTGATCAGGTTTCATGGGGAGTCTATATTGCCAACTTTACTTTCCTTGTTGGAATGGCAGCGGCAGCCGTTATGCTTGTTATACCTGCCTATATCTATAAAGACGAAGAGATGCATAACATCGTTATCTTTGGAGAATTATTTGCGGTTGCAGTAATGATCATGTGCATGCTTTTTGTTACGGTTGATCTGGGGCGGCCGGGGCGTTTCTGGCATTTAATTCCGGTGATCGGACACTTCAACTTTCCCATATCAATGCTTAGTTGGGACGTCGTGGTACTTATGGGGTATCTTGCTTTAAATGCGCACGTTTGCGGTTATCTTTTATATATGAAGTACCTTGGACAGAAACCAAATAAATGGCTGTACATGCCTTTTGTTTTCCTGTCTATTGTCTGGGCTATTTCCATTCACACGGTAACCGCGTTTCTTTATGTGGGGCTTGCGGGTCGCCCTTTCTGGAATGCAGCAATTGTAGCACCGCGTTTCATTGGATCTGCCTTTACTGCCGGACCAGCACTCATGATTGTTGCTTTTCAAATTATTCGCGGTACAACGGGGTATCATATTGGAGACCGTGCCTTCCGCCTCCTCAGGCAGATTGTAACAATATCTTTATTGATCAGTCTTTTTCTGTTTGGGTGTGAAATTTTTAAGGAGTTTTATAGCCAGTCATTGCACAATGCAAGCGCACGTTACTTGTTTTTCGGACTTCACGGGCATTATGCGCTTGTGCCGTGGATATGGTCCGCAATTGCCATGGAAATAGCCGCGTTAATGATACTCCTGAGCCGGTTTTCCAGGAAACCTGGCAGTTATGGATGGCTAAATCTGGCATGTATTATGGCAACGGTAGGAATCTGGATAGAAAAAGGCCCCGGGTTAATTATCCCCGGATTTTTACCGACCCCGCTGGGAGAAATTGTAGAGTACATACCGACATACAATGAAACTATGGTTTGTGTGGGTATATGGGCAATTGGCGCCCTTGTTTTCAGCTGGATGCTGCGTCTCGCTATTCCTATTACATCGGGTGTGTTCCATCGTACGGAAGATGAGTAAGCATCTTATGTCTGCCTGTAAAGTGAAGCAGCAGGCATACGTTTTTTAATTTATGGAGGTATCATGTTATGAAACAATTGCACTATCTCTTTTTCGCTTTGCTGACGGGTATTCTGCTGTGTAACTTTACCGCGGCGGCCGGAACTTTTTCGCCGACAGCCATCACCCCTGAGTCTGCCGAGTGTATTAAGTGTCACAAAGAGGAGTCAAGGACGTTGTATCAGCAATGGGGCGCCAGTAAGCATAATATGGCGAATATAGGGTGTTATGAGTGCCACGCGGCAGAGGAAGGCGATGAAGACGCATTCCAGCATGACGTCAGATTGAAAGATGGTACGACGTATAAAGGAAAGCTTATTTCTGTTATTGTCAGTCCCCGCGACTGTGGCAAATGTCATGAGCGCGAAGTGAAGGAGTTTTCTGAATCTCACCATGCTTATGCAGGAAATATTCTGGGGTCTCTGGATAATCTCCTTGCAGAGGTGGTAGAGGGAAATCAGGGGTTTGTAACTGCAGGGTTTCCTGAAGGGGTATCTGCTGCGGCGGTAAACGGATGCTGGCAGTGCCACGGCAGCGTGGTAAAGGTTCTGCCCGGCGGCAAACTCGACCCTGCAACCTGGCCCAATACGGGTATCGGACGAATCAATCCTGATGGTTCCCGAGGTTCATGTTCGGCCTGTCATTCACGCCATACCTTTTCTGTTGAGCAGGCAAGACGTCCGGAAAACTGTGGCAAATGCCACATGGGACCGGATCATCCTCAGATTGAGATTTATGAGGAGTCAAAACATGGCATAGCGTTCCATGCCAATATTGATAAGATGAATCTTGATAATCCTAAATGGGTGCTTGGTGAAGACTACAACGCCGCACCAACGTGCGCAACCTGTCATATTTCTGCAACACCGAATCAACCGGTAAATCATGATGTGGGGATGCGCATTTCGTGGAATAACAGGCCCGCGATGTCGGTGCGCCCTGAATTAGCTGATAAAAAGATGGGCCTTCCCGGTGCGAATGTGAACTGGCAGACCAGAAGAGAAAACATGCATGATGTTTGTCGCAACTGTCACAACCAACAGTTTATTAACGCATTTTACATACAATATGATGGACTGATTGATCTGTACCATGATAAGTATGCAAGCCCCGGTATAGAACTAATGAAAATATCTGCGCCGTTGAGAAGTCCTGTGGAGTTTGCTAATAAAATTGATTTTACCTGGTTCGAACTCTGGCACCACGAAGGCCGGCGTGCAAGACATGCGGCTTCAATGAGTGGACCTGACTGGACACATTGGCATGGAACTTATGATCTTGCCAAAAACTTTTATTCTCATTTTATTCCCGAGATCGAAGAGTTGATTGAGAAGGGTAAGAATTCAGGTGATGCAATAAAGGCAGAAGCAGCCAATGCAACCGAAAAACGGCTTAATGAGATTTTGAACAGCAATAATCATAAATGGTACTTGAATAAAATGGACCCATCTGAAAAGGAAAAACGTGAAGCACGTCAGGCTGACTTCAAGGCTCGTTATACAAAGTAGCACTGTTTAACGGTAATACCCAAAGACCATCTGTGCAGATTAGTTAAAGAGGTTGAACTAACTGGAACAGGTCTTTATTCTTGAGTACTGTAGATTGGCTTTCGCTTTACAACCCAACTTGCACAATTGACCAATTATTACAATTTAATCAATATGTAGTATATGCTAACGGTTGCAATCACATTCTCGGACAACCTGTCAAAGTCCGAGTCGCTTTAATTCAGGACTGCACAAGGACGTTAATGATTCGGGCAGAGGAAGCGGTTGTTGCCCTTATCCAGGATTTACAGCAGGCACAGGAATTTGGCATACCTGCTGAACAACTGAAAGCGGCACAAGCCTTACGGCGTAAGGCTCAGTGGCGGTTAGACTTTGTAGCGGCTGAAAACTCAATGGGCTTCCACGCCCCGCAAGAGGCTGCCAGAATCCTGGGTGAGGCAATTGATTATGCACGGTGTGGCCAGCTTGAAATGGCGAGACTTCAATCCGCTGCACATTAAAAACGTAATTTCTCAACATTTATTTTTATTTTCCCTTGCTTTAACACACGATGTTTGATAGTATCTGATTGTGTCGTTCGGTTGTATTGTAAAGTCGTATTATATATTTGCGTTATATTAAGGCTACAAGGTTACAACTTTGTGGCCTTTTTTGTTTTTATAATTTTTTTAATGTGAGAGGGGGTGATTTAGGAATGGCAAATGGAACAGTGAAATGGTTCAATGACAAGAAGGGATTTGGTTTTATTTCCCAGGATAACGGAGACGATGTTTTTGTACATCAAACTTCAATCGAGGGTGAGGGGTTTAGAACCCTTGCAGAAGGAGATAAGGTCGAGTTCGAGGTTATGAAGGACCAAAAGGGCTACAAGGCCGCAAAAGTTGTCAAATTATAAATTTATTAAAAAGCACACTCTTATATTTAAAGATAATCAATTGCAATAGATATGGTGTTTAAAAATATGGAGTAGCCACTTAAAGTATAATTATAATTACAACCCGAAAACCCCAATATCGGTAAAAGGATATTGGGGTTTTTCGTTTGAGGAATTTTTCATCAGGTGTATTCAAGGTATTTTTACATTTCTCAAATATTCTGCCGCCTTCTCAGGTATAAGTGAATTAATATACATACCTGAACCAAGTTCAAAGCCAGAGGCCATAGCCACCCTCGGTACAATACTGAGATACCAGTGAATAAATCCCGAATTTACATCACTTGGGTTTCCGGACATTACCACATAATTGAAATCTGGATTATTAAGTCCATGGTAGAGCCTAGCCATAATTGATTTAAGGTTTGATGCTATATCCCATATCTCATCCGATTGCATGTCGGCAAAGAAACCTGAGTGCTTTTTGGGGAATATCCATGTATGAAACGGTGATAATGCGGCGTATGGAACAAAAGCTGTAAAATGCTTTGTATCCATTACAATCCTTGTCCCCTCATTCAGTTCGTCTTTGATCATCCTGCACATTAAACACTCCCCTGTATCATCGAAGAATCTCATGGCATTCTCGATCCTGCTTCTTATATGCAGGGGCGTCACGGGAATACCGACTACCTGGGCATGGGGATGTTCTATGGTAGTGCCGGATGCTGCCCCACTGTTTTTGAACAAGATGACGTGCTCCACCTTCTGGTCTCTGTATATCTCAAGGAAGCGATCTTTGTAAACCTGGATAACCTCTTTTAACTGCTCCAGAGGCATGGTTGCAGTTGTGAGATTATGAATGGGTGTCTCTATAATTACCTCGTGTGTGCCTACTCCGTTAACATTTTTATGTAACCCGGTATGTGACCTTGCCCTTTCGCCTTCGTTTGATAGCATTGCAAATTTATTCGGCACGACTCGTATCTTCCATCCCTTTTCATCACAAATCTTGAATGTTTCTTTCGGAGTTACAGTTTCATTTCCAGGACAGAATGGGCATGTTTTAAGGAACTCAGGGGGTTTTCTATTTTCCTTTACTATAATAAAATCCTCTGGTTTTTTGCCTTTTTCTTTGGCAATAATCACCCATTCCCGCGTTATTGGATTCAACCTTATTTCGGACATGCTCTACCCCCAATAAATTAGTTAGCAGTTTGTTCCAGTTGTTGTATGAGTTTATTTATTCCAGCAGATTGTTCTTGCTGCGGGTCTATTTTTATACTTTCCTTCAGATGAGATAATGCCTTGTCTTTGTCCTTTCTGTGTTTTAAGATAACAGCCCCTAAATTCATATGGGCATTTGCATAATTGGGCTTGATTTGTACTGCCATCTCAAATTCTCTGATAGCCTCGTCAAACAGGCGTCTGTCATTGTAAAGAATGCCGAGATCGTTATGTGCCTCTGCATGATAAGGTTCTATACTGATCGCTAATTTGAATTCACCTTCGGCATCATCCATCAGTCCTTTTCTATAACGGGCTATACCCAGGTTGTTATGCGCATCCGGGTATAGTGGATTAATGGAGATCGCCTCTCTGAAAACTTGAATCGCATCGTCTAAACGCCTTTGCTTTGTAAATACAACGCCGAGATTATTGTACGCTCTTGGATGCTTAGGATTTATGTTCAGACACCTTATGAAATGCTGGATAGCATCTTCAAAAAGGTTCATTTTGTTATAATAAATACCTAGGTTATTGTAAATATCTGCATCGTTCGGATCGATCGATAATGCTTTTTGGTATTCTTCAAAGGCTGCGGTGTTGAGCCCTTTTTTCTCATAAGCATTTCCCAGATTAATATGAGCCCGAAAACTATTCGGCGAGGTTCGAGTCGTCTTCGACCACAACCACAACCCATCCTTCCAGTCGTTGTTTCTCTTAAAAGTCAGGTAGGCATTTCCCGAAAAAATAAAGAACAATATAAAAATGAAACTAAAAATCATCCTGTTAAAAAAAGGTACAGAGGAGGGGTGCAATCGTTCAGAACCCCCATTTCTAACTGGTATTTTTGAAATAATGTTAGCGATGATAATACTAAAACCAGCCCCCGGTATGTACAAATAGCGCTCTGCCATAATGTTTCCCAGCGGAACAATATTCATCACGGGAATGAGCGTGATAAAAAACCAGAGGATAAAAAAGTATATATGCCTGTACGGAAATCGCAGTCGGTATGAAATTGTAGCGACTGCAATAAAGAGCAGGACAGTCAGCCAAAATGAGACTTTTGCAAGCGATGTAGAAAAAGGAACTACGTAGTCGACATTCAGATTAAAAGGGAGGAAGAGAAGTTTCATATAACCGGCAAGGACATGCGACATGGTGAGAAAGTTGACAAAAAAACTACCTTGTGGATAAGGAATTTGTGATTCCAATGGATTGTGGAGAAAAAAGAAACGGTTCAGGATATAAAAAGTAGCAACTAAAAAGTACCCCAAATAATATAGATACTTTGATTTCATGTACAAATAACCTTTAAAAACCACGTCGTACAAGACTATTAATATAGGCAAAGTAATTGCCATTTCCTTGGAAAAAAGACCCAGAAAATAGCAAAATAATGATATTGGGTAATAAAGGATATATCGTTGTTGATTTGCTTTCAGATAACAGATGAATGCCAGGATAAAAAACATACATGCCAATAGGTCTTCTCGAAATCCAACGGCGTTGACCACTTCAGAGAAGAGAGGATATGAAGAAAAGAAAAGTGCGGAAATGAAAGCCGACTTTCTGTTTTTAAATACCTGAAATGCAAAAATAAAAACCAGGACACTATTGATGGCATGAAGTAAAATATTGGTAAGATGGTATCCCAATGGATTCAAATGCCAAAAGGTATAGTCAATAAAGTAAGATAAAGTCACTACAGGGCGATAGGTCAATTCGGCTGAAAGGGCGAAGTATTTACTGGTAAAAAGCGCGGGAAGGTTACTCCAATGCCTTATGAAGTAATTGTTGATAATGGTAGAATCGTCGTCGTAAACAAATGAATTTTGCAAACAGTTTAAGTAAACAATAATCGATATAACAAACGGCAATAACAGGAAATAGACACGGTGGTATCTCTTCAATTTTATTAATCCTTTAGTATAACTTTCCACATTATTTTTAACGTAAGATTAGTAAATATAACACATTAAAATTACACTTGACAATAAATATCTTGTCATGTAAACTTTACTCTTAAATTTGCTATGGAAGTTATTTTGCCAAAAAATGTTTAACCCCAATATACCCTTCCCATATAGATGAATACAAACCCGAAGGGATTGTACCTTGCGGTAGTTACAATACTATGAAATATTATACTATTTTTTATTACTTTAGATATTACAAAAGAGGGTGGTTTTAGGGTTCGATATAAAATCATGAAAATTAATATATTGCCCTAAAACCAATCGTTTTAGGGCTTTTTTTTGTCTATAAATTTTAAAAAGAGGTGTAGCTAATGATTATTGTAATGAAGGTCGAATCTACAAAAAAGGACATTAATCACGTCCTTGAAAGCATTGAAAAGGTCGGCTTGAAAGGGGTTTTATTACAAGGAACCAACCGGAACGTGATTGCGATTATCGGCGATGAACGGATATTACCCGCTGATTTTTGGGATGTATTGCCCGGCGTAGAAAAAACTGTTCCAATTCTTGCACCGTACAAATTAGCCAGTAAGGAAGGGAAGGATTTTAAAACTATTATTCACCTCAGTAATGGGAAAAAAATCGGCGGTGACCACATCGCTGTTATTGCAGGTCCATGCGCCATTGAGAGTAAAGAGCAAATTGTTGAAATCGCTAAAAGGGTCAGAGATGCTGGTGCAACTGCATTAAGAGGCGGGGCATTCAAACCCCGCAGCAATCCATACACATTTCAAGGTTTACAGGAAGAGGGTCTCGTACACCTGGCACGCGCCCGTGAGGCATCTGGCCTGCCTATCGTCACAGAGGTGCTTACCCCTGAGCATGTAAAATTAGTAAGTAAATACAGCGATATATTACAAGTCGGAACCCGCAATATGCAAAATTTCTTGCTCTTGCGCGAGGTGGGCGAAGCAGGAAAACCGGTGATTTTAAAGCGAGGAATGTCCGCAACTATTGAAGAGTTTCTCCTGGCTGCAGAATACATCCTGGCACAAAACAATCCCAATGTTATTCTATGCGAAAGGGGTATCCGAACCTTTGAGACTCATACTCGTTTTACGTTGTCCTTGAGTGTCGTGCCAACACTCAAGGAGATGACACATCTGCCTATTATTGTAGACCCCAGTCATGGGACTGGGAAGAGAAGCCTTGTTAACCCGATGTCCAAAGGCTCTATAGCAGTTGGCGCCGACGGCCTTTTAATTGAAACCCACCCTGATCCTGAAAAATCATTCGTGGATGGACCACAAACAATTACTCTTGAAGCTTTTGAAGAACTGATGCAGGAACTCAAGCCCGTAGCAGAAGCAGTTGGAAGAAAAATATAATCTGTGAGAAGAAAAGACAAAGAAATAACCGACAAGAATGAAATCGAAGACATTCTTTCCAACACAATGGTGGGAAGGCTGGGTACGTGTGCCAATGGGATTCCGTACATCACACCCATGAATTTTACGTATGATAAGGAAACGTCCAAAATATACCTCCATTGCGCGAATGAGGGCAGAAAGATTGAAAATATCAGGGCCAATCAAAATATCTGCTTCGAAGTAGAAGAAGTCACAAATGTGCTTGCCAAGCAACCTACTTGTGCTTCTTCCGTTGCATACAGGTCTGTGATTCTGTTTGGCAACATAACAATACTTACGGATCCACACGTTAAAAACGAAGCCCTCCAGAAACTGGCGAATAAGTATGCGCCTCAGAATCCCAAAGTTCCTTTTACCGACGCAATGTTGAATAAGACAAATGTCCTCGAGATAGAAATCAAAGAGATGACCGCAAAAAGAAGTCCTGTTAAACCTGCGACTACCGACCCATCAAAAAAATAGAGTACTTAACGCAAACCATAAAGAACACAGAGAGAATAAAAAGTTTAAGAAAGGAAATAAATTTTATGGAAATTACAGCATCGAAGAGATTACAGTCTATTGGTGCTTATGCCTTTGCAGAAGTTGATAAAGAAGTAGAAAAATTAAAATCGATGGGTATCACACCTATTGATTTTGGTGTGGGTGACCCAACCGTACCAACACCAGAGATTGTTCGCAAGGCTACACAAAAAGGAATAACGTTGCGTAAATCTTCGGGTTATCCGAGTTATATTGGCGCGCCCGAATTCCGGCAGGCTATTGGACAGTGGATACAAAGAAGATTTGGAATACCGTTAGATCCTGCGACAGAAATTTCTTCCACGATTGGTTCAAAGGAGGCCGTATTCAACTTTCCAGAGGGAATTGTCAATCCGGGTGATTATGTAATTATCCCTTCGCCAGGATATCCTCCGTATACGCGGGGAACTTTGTTTGCCGAAGGAATTCCTTACTATGTGCCAATTCTTGCTGAAAATAAATTCCTGATAGACTTGAAATCCATTCCAGAAGAGGTCTGCAGGAAGGCAAAGATTTTTTGGGTCAACTACCCCAACAGCCCTACGGGTGCCACCGCACCTTTGTCATACTTAAAAGAAATTGTTGAATTTGGGAAAAAATATAATATTATCATCGCTTCTGACGAGGCATATAGTGAAATTTATTTTAATGAACCGCCTCACAGCATCCTGGAGGTTACAAAAGAAGGGGTTATTGTTTTTAATTCTTTCTCCAAGAGGAGCGCCATGACGTGCTATCGGGTGGGCTGGGTAGCCGGCGATAAACGGATTGTAGACATATTTAAAAAGGTTAAGACGAACGTTGACTCTGGTACGGCCACATTTATACAAGATGGAGCTATTGCCGCCCTCAGTGACGAAACCCATGTCGAAAAGATGAGGGCTGAGTATAAAATCAAAAGGGATTTATTGGTAGCTGCATTCAAACGCATCAAGCTTCCCGACTGCACCCCGGAATCTACAATTTATCTATGGCAAAAGACTCCAGAGGGAATGACCTCTGTCGATTTTGCCAGAAAATTACTTTCACCCGATATCGCCATAGTAACAACGCCCGGCGCCTGGATTAGCGATAAGACTGAAAGCGGATTAAATCCCGGAGAAGGTTACGTACGATTTGCCCTAGTGCCCAGCATCAAAAATACGAGAGAGGCCGCCAGGCGGATCAAAAAGATACTGCCAAAGATTCTGCAAAATGGTTAGATCAAACGTAGCGCCGATCCCTTCCCCGATCGTAGTCGAGGACAGGTGTGGTCGGCCAATGGCGGGGGATAAACCACCCGCGCTACCAAAGGTTTTATAAAAGAAGCAATATGCACCGCAGAGAGCGCAAAGATCGCAGAGATTATTAAAATTGTATAGGAATTTTCATTTTAATTAAGCGGGTTATACGATGTATGGCATAGAGAATTCCCCTTAGAAAACTTATCATTACCCACATCTTTAGCCCATGAGGGCTATTGATAATAGGCAGGCAATTTATTGCCTGCAAGGAAGGTGGAGAGAAAATAGTCCCGTAGGGACGGTTGGCATTAGCCTGCTTGAACAGATGTCGTCCATAATCTTAATAGATTCAGTCGTCCCTCTGGGACTTGATTTCATTTTCATACTCCAACAGGCAATAAATTGCCTGCCTAGTATCGTCATCCCCTAACGGGGCTAAAAAATGGGGGTAATGATAAGTTAGAAAAGGGGACTAGGGGGTTGTAAAATAGCCCAGAAAAAACACAACCCCCTGAATCCCCCTTTGTTAAGGGGGACTTAAACGGAATAATTTAAAATCTACAATCTTAAATCTATTTTTCTCTGCGTCCTCTGCGGTGAAAAATAGTCAAAAATAAGGATAATTTTCATGAAAAAGCGGCTTTTTAGCGGAATTCAACCCAGCGGGGACGTGCATATCGGCAATTACCTGGGGGCCATTAGGAACTGGGTGCGGATGATTGATCAGTACGACTGTATCTTCTGCATCGTGGATTACCATGCAATTACGATTGAATACAATCCGGAAGAGATGCAAAAGCGCATTCTCAATGCGGCGGCTGTCAATATTGCAGCAGGTCTCGATCCCGACAAGTGCATCATCTTTGTCCAATCACACGTGCCTGAACATACAGAACTCGCCTGGATTTTAAATACGGTAACCCCTATGGGACATTTAGAGCGTATGACCCAATTTAAAGACAAGTCAAAGCAGCACAGAGAAAATATCAATGCCGGCTTATTTACCTATCCGGTTTTGCAGGCAGCTGACGTCTTGCTTTATAAGGGTGAGGCAGTGCCCGTGGGCGAAGACCAGGTACAGCATATTGAACTATGCAGGGAGATTGCCAGAAAATTTAATATGCGGTATGGAGAAACATTTCCTGACCCTATGGAAATCCTCTCCGAAGCGCCAAGAATTATGGGGCTCGATGGTAAAACCAAGATGAGCAAGAGCCTGGGAAATTATATATCACTGGTAGAATCTCCCGAATCGATATGGAAGAAACTGTCGACAGCCGTAACTGATGAAAACAGGAAGAGACGCACCGATCCTGGCAATCCTGATATTTGCAACCTCTTCACACTGCATAAACATTTTTCTAAAAAAGAACAGATTGATCGCATCAATGTGGTGTGCCGCTCCGCTGAGATTGGCTGTATTGAATGTAAAAAGATTCTGTCAGAAAACATCGTTGAAGCGCTAACCCCCATTCGTTATAGATACGAGCAATTAATCAAAAACCATGATCATCTGTTAGGCATCTTGCATACAGGCGCAAAGAAATGTAAAAACATGGCAGAAAATACCATGGGCGAAGTAAAAAAGAAGATGGGTTTGATGTAACCAAAAGGTTATTCACAGAGTCCCCAGAGAAAAGCTAAGAAATGGATTATTTTGTAAAAACTATCGTATCTTTATTAAAAGAAAAAACAAACCTTCAGGAAGATGAGTTAGAAAAACTTATTGAAATACCACCCGATTTAAAGATGGGTGATTACGCATTCCCCTGCCACATCCTCGCAAAAACACTCAAAAATTCTCCAAACAATATTGCTACGGAGTTATCCAAGGTATTACGTACTACCGATTCAATTGTAGAAATAAAAGCCATCGGCCCCTATGTGAACTTCTTTGTGAACAAAACAATATTCACAGAGATGGTATTGAAAAAAATAAATGAAGAGCAAAATTGCTATGGCAGTGGAAACATAGGCAGCGGAAAGACCGTTGTCATTGATTATTCTTCCCCAAACATTGCCAAACACCTTGCCGTTCACCACCTCCGTTCTGCATTAATTGGAAGTGCGATTTACAATATTTACAAAACCCTCGGATACAGATGTATTGGCATCAATCACCTCGGTGATTGGGGGACTCAATTTGGGCAGTTGATTGTTGCTTATAAAAAATGGGGAAGCGAAGACACCCATACATCTTATACCGTTACAGACCTGAATAATCTCTATGTAAAATTCCATCAGGAAACGGAAAAGAATCCATCACTGGAAGACGAGGCGCGGGAATGGTTCAAGAAACTCGAAGCGGGGGATTCTGGGGCAAAAGAACTGTGGCAGCGCTTCAAGGACATTAGCTTAAAAGAATTTCAGAAAATTTACGATATGCTTGGAATACACTTCGACGCCTTTGTTGGCGAAAGCTTTTATAACACGATGGTTGAAGATACGGTAACAAGAATTAAGGAAAAGGGACTAACCAGAATTAGCGAGCAGGCACTGATTGTAGACTTGGAAACTTACAACATGCCTCCATGCCTTTTACGCAAAAAAGACGATGCCACCCTTTACGCAACCCGTGATATTGCAGCCGCAGAATACAGGAAAAAGACGTATAGCTTTGCTAAAATGGTTTATGTGGTCGGTTCTGAGCAGAAACTCCATTTTAAGCAGGTTTTTAAGGTTTTAGAGTTGATGGGATACGACTGGGCAAGCCATTGTGTACACGTGGATTTTGGTCTTATGAAATTTAAGGACGGTAAGATGTCCACCCGAAAAGGGAAAGTCGTTCTACTGGAAGACCTGTTAATTGAAGCCATTGAACGTATCAAAGAAATTATAGAAGCAAAAAATCCTTCTTTAGAACATAAAGAAAATGTTGCTAAAGAAGTGGGTATTGGAGCAATCATATTTGCTGATTTGAGCACCAAGCGTAATAAAGACGTAGTCTTTGATTGGGATGAGGTGCTGAACTTCGACGGAGAAACAGGTCCTTATGTCCAGTATACCCATGCACGACTCCGTAGTATCCTGAGAAAATACGGAAGGCCAGTAACGGCGGACATACCTTTTGACTTATTGAAAGAAGATGAGACTTTTATTCTGATCAAGAATTTATGGCGATTCCCCTCGATTATATTGAAGGCAGCTGAATTTTATGAACCCTCTTTCATTAGCAATTATCTTATTGATGTGTGCAGTAATTTGAACCGATTTTATAATGCCCATCGTGTCTTATCAGACGAGGAGGAACTAACCAGAGCCAGGATATTACTGGTAGATGCCACTCGTCAGATCATAAAGAATGGACTTAACATCCTTGGAATACAAGCACCGGAACAGATGTAAATACGTTCATGTTTTATTTCCCTTGACAAAATAAATTAAAAAAAATAGAGTGATCTAAGTGATAAAGGATATCTCAAGGAAAAAACTTTATTTAGACGTTTGCACATTGTGCCGTCCTTTTGATGACCAGAACATAATGCGTATACGCCTTGAAACAGACGCATTCTATTTGATTCTTCAAAATATCCAGAACAAACTCTATGAAATGGTAGTTTCTCCAGTTCATTTCAAAGAGATCGAAACGATCGAAGAACTACGTGAAAGGTTGTGGTTGTTGGATTTATTAGGTAGATATGGTGTAAGGCTGCCCTGCGATTCGAGTAAAATAAGAAAAAGAGCCGGACAGCTATGCAATCTCAAACTTGGTATTGCAGATGCTGCCCACGTAGCATTTGCAGAAGCAACATCCGATATTTTTATTACCTGTGATGATAAATTGCTGAGAAAATGTAATAAATCAAATGTTAAAATATCTGTGGTAAGTCCAGTTGATTTTTGTTTTAAGGAAGATTTAAGATGAAGCAAGGACAATTCATAAGCGAAGAAAAACTGCTTAATCAAATTATTCATATTTTAATGGAAAAATTTGGACCTGTAGAAACAAACCGATTTCTTTCTTTACCAGCACAGAAAAGAATCGAATCGGTAAAACGACATAGAATATGGCAATCTAAACTGGACAAAGATAAGTTTTTTAATGATATTTTTCGTTAATCATGGAGAGTATTTCTGCTTAGTAATTTGTTAGTATTGTCGCCTGATACACTCTTGATAAACTTAAAACACCAACCTTCTCAGCTTATAATATCGCTAGTTAATTTTTCAAAGAACTAAAGTGTTACGAGATTTTTATATCCAAAATACCGGCGTAATAGACTGACAGCCCAGCGTGCCGGGGGCGGTTATAATGATCAGTCTAATTATTGTTGGGCCGCTCCGGTGTTTACCTATGCGGTACAAGATACCAACCGCGCATGTTCCATAAAGCCGACGTTCTAATCGTTACCGTCACAGACGTGGAAAGCCGGGCTGTGATGAACGTCTTCCGGGAAGCGACCGGAAACGACCCGAAGCCCGAACCCATTGGCGACCGAATCTATTTTGACCTTAGCGAAGTCAACGGCGGGCGCGTCTTTATGGCGCTGTCTGGCATGGGCACGGGTGGAGTCGGCGGTTCTCAGGAAGGTGTGCGCAAAGGCATTGAGGCGCTTTCACCCTCTGCCGTCATCATGGTAGGCATCGCGTTTGGCATCAATGAACAGAAGCAGGTCATGGGCGATGTTCTGGTCTCCGAGCGCCTGATGCTGTATGACCTTCAGCGTGCCGGCACAGACAAAGAAGGCAACCTCAAAGTCATCCCGCGGGGCGACCGGCCTCACGCCTCCCCGTGGCTCATCAACCGACTCCGAGTGGCGAACCTGAGTTGGGACGAGTCAAAGCCACAGGTTAGATTCGGCCTCATCCTTTCAGGCGATAACCTGGCCGACAACATAGACTTTCGTGGACAACTGCTCAAGTTTGAGCCGGAGGCCATCGGCGGCGAAATGGAAGGTGCCGGGTTGTACGTGGCCTGTCAGAACAGCAAGGTGGACTGGATCCTGGTTAAGGCCATTTGCGATTGGGCCGATGGGCAGAAGGCGACCGACAAAGATGCCCGCCAGCAGTTGGCCGCCCACAACGCCGCCGCTTTCGTGCTGCACGCTCTCCAACAAGCCCCTCTCAAGCGAGGCGGCGAGCCTTATCCGCGAATGGAAGGATTGCCAGTCACACGGATGGCGAGCGAGCCGCGCAAATCCGTCCATTCCTCCCTTCCTCCACAGCCCTATTTCTTTGGCCGCGAGAGAGAACTGGCAATCATCGCTGAGGCCATCTCATCCGAGGCCCGCACGTGGGGCGCGTTAATCGACGGCCCTGGCGGCATAGGCAAGACCGCGCTCGCCATTCGCGCCGGCCACGTCGCGCCCACCGCGCATTTCGAGCGCAAGATTTTTCTCTCCGCCAAAGTGCGCGAACTGACTCCGGCGGGCGAGCAGAAGTTGGAAGACTTCATGCTCCCCAACTACATTGCCCTCCTGACGGAATTGGCCCGCGAACTCGGCGAGGAGAACGTTGCGCAGATTGACCCCAACGAGCGCGCCAACGCCGTGCGCCGCGCATTGGCCGATGTGCAGGCCCTCATCATCGTTGACAATGTCGAGACGTTTGCCGAATCCGAGCGCGTCCGGCTCTATCAATTCCTCTCGCGCCTGCCGGCGACATGCAAGGCCATCGTCACGAGCCGCCGCCGCACCGATATTGATGCCCGCATCGTGCGCCTCGACCGACTGGAACGCAAAGATGCGCTTGACCTGATGGCCGAACTCGCGAAGAACAATCGCCACCTGCAAAAGGCGACCGAGCGCGAACGCGGTGACCTGTACGAAATCACCAACGGCAACCCACTGCTCATCAAATGGACGGTTGGGCAGTTGGGACGGAAGGGCAGTCATTGCCGCACCATCCCCGAAGCGTGCGCGTTCCTGAAGTCTGCTCCCCCCTCCGGGGATAACGACCCGCTGGAATATATCTTTGGCGATTTGCTTGACACGTTCACCGAGAGCGAAACCGCCGTGCTGGCCGCGCTGGCGCACTTTTCACAACCCGCCAAAGTGAAGTGGATTGCGGACGTGGCCGGGATCGCGGAACCATCCGCCCTCACTGCGCTTGAAGACTTGACCGACCGCGCTCTGCTCGTGAGCGATGAGGGGACGCTGACCTTTCTTCTGCCGCCGCTGGCCGCGACCTTTTTGCGCCGCAAACGCCCGGAGGTCATCGCTCGGACCGGCGGCCGCCTGACCGACCGGGTCTACGCGCTGGCGTTGGAAAATGGCTACCAGAACTACGAGCGTTTCTCCACGCTAGAAGCCGAGTGGCCAGCGATCGCCGGCGCCTTGCCGTTGCTCGTGCAGAGTGTAAGCGATAGCGACAACGACCGCTTGCAGCGCGTGTGCGGTGCGCTCTCGACCTTCTTGTGCTTCTGTGGCCGGTGGGACGAGCAGCTGTCCCTCTGCCGGCAAGCCGAAGAGAAGGCGCTAGCCGCCGCAAACCTTTACAGCGCGGGCTGGCGGGCGTTGCACGTCGGATGGATTTATCAACTTCGCGGGCAGGCCCCTGAGGTGCTGGCCTGCGCCGCGCGGTCTGCAGCCCACTGGGAAAAGGCCCCACGGGCCGGGGCGCATGAGAGAGCCGAAGCCATCCGCATGCGCGGCCTGGGTCACAAATTGGAGAAAAACTACCCGGCGGCGATTGAAGCGTTACAGGAGGCGCTCAGTTTGTGGCGAGCCATCGCGCTGGAGAGCGATAATGTTGCCACAGCGTTGAACTCGGTGGCCGGGGTGAAACACCTGCAAGGCGACTACGCCAGCGCCGAGCGCGACTATCGTGAGGCCCTTCGGATTGCGAAGAAAATCAATGATCGTCAAGGCCTTGCCATCTATACGGGAAATCTGGCCGAACTGGGGCTCGACCGCGAGGACTGGGCTGCTGCGGAAGCGCTGGCGCGCGAGGCGCTGGATCTGGCCGAAGAAGTGGGGCGGCAGGACTTGATTGGCGGACATTGCTCGTGGCTCGCCAAAGCGCTGGCCCGGCAGGGCAAGCCGCAGGAGGGCCTGCCCTACGCCCACCGCGCCGTCGAGATTTTTACCCAATTACGCCAGCCGGACGAATTGGAGAAAGCGAAGACTGCACTCAACGATTGCGGCGAGTGAAGCGTGTTTGGCAGAAAGCGTACGGCCCAATCATGCGCTGCAGCCGACGCCCTACAGCCTCCGCTCCGCTTCGGCTTCCGGGCGCGGCTGAGCGCTAGCGTTAGACAACACAATAATTGATAAGAATGAGCGTAACACTCGATTTTATTCGTAATGAAATAGAAAAACAGCCTTACGAAATATCACTTCATGCAGATGATGAAGTGCAGATGGGTTAACTGTTTCTCGATTGGAATTTGTATCATTACCGTGTAAAAATACAGAACAATATCAATATGAACCAAATATTGTTTAATCCATGTAAGACACTTAACAAAAATATTTTTTTATTTTGTCTGATAATAAAATTAAGGGTTCAGATTATATTCCTGAATCTGCATGATTTCCTAAAATTATCAATTTTGAGTTATTTATGTCAGAAGATCGCGTAAAAAAGATATTATCACTCCTTGAAAAGGCATATCCTGATGCAGGACTTGTCCTCCACTACAGGAATCCCCTGGAATTGCTTGTTGCCACCATTCTGGCTGCACAATGCACGGATGAACGAGTCAATAAGGTAACGGAAACACTATTCAAAAAATACAAGACGGCAAAAGACTATGGCAGCACAAGGCAGGAGATTTTTGAAGAAGAAATCCGTTCGACAGGTTTTTATAAAAATAAGGCAAAAAATATTATTGCATGCAATAAAGAGTTAGTCAAAAGGTTTGGAGAAAATGTGCCTGATACGATGGAAGACCTTGTTACCTTGCCGGGGGTGGGTAGAAAGACAGCTAATGTGCTATTAGGTAATGTCTTTGGGAAGCATGCCATGGCCGTGGATACCCACGTCTTTCGCGTTTCTCATCGTTTAGAACTTGCCAAATATAACGATCCCGATAAAGTCGAATTGGAGATATGCAGGGTCATTCCTCAAGAAAAATGGACAAGGTCATGTCTTGTCATAGGAACACACGGCCGTCGTACCTGTATTGCACGGAAACCACTCTGTAAGGCATGCGTAGTGGAAAAATTGTGTAACTCGCCGGATAAAACTTATACCACACCCAATGTTTAATATTCCCGTATTTAGGGTTTTTATATCAGAGGCAATTCAACAATAAAGGTTGCGCCTGTGCCAGAATAGCTGCTGGCGTAAACCCTGCCATTGTGCTGGTCAACAATACTATGCGCAACTGACAGGCCCAATCCTGCTCCCTTGTTTTTTTTATGATGCCGGGTAGCAGTAAAAAACGGCTCAAATATTTTCGTCAGTTGTTCCTTCGGAATTCCGGGACCAGTATCCGATATTGATATCTTTACTACTTCTTTGTTTCTTTCTGTTTTAATAGTTAAACACTTGTCACTTTGTAATTCTTCTATAGCTGAAGCGGCATTTTCTATGATATTCAAAAATACCCGCCTCATTTGATGTTTATCTACAAAAACATTAGGTAATTTCTCATCTATCAATTTAACGACTCTAATATTTGAATGGTCAAATTGATTGGCCTTTTGCTTAAGAATGTCTTCGATAATTTCGTTAATATTGACATGTTCTTTTGACAGCGTATAATTCCCTGTAAAGGTCAGCAGGCTTTTAATTACACCCTGTATTTGATCGGTCTCTTTTTGAATTCTGCCCAGATACTTCTTTGCCTTTTCACTAATCGAGGGTTCATTCACCACAAGATCCGTGCAAAGCTGAATACCTGCCAGCGGGTTATTTAATTCATGGGCTGCTCCTGCTATTAAGTTACTTATCACATACAGCTTTTCTGATTTTATTACCTGGTACTGTAGCTGATATTCTCTCGTAACATCCCTGAGTACAATAACAACACCTATATTTTCTCCTGCAAAGCCGGTTACAGCTGAAGCAATAATAATAAAGTATTTTTCGCTATCCCCTTTCGTATTTATCTCAAATGAAATATAATGTTGTTTTTTAATAAATATTTCATCATAAATTTCTTTCGTATTGACGTTATTTATACTTATTATAGAATCATCGTCGGCTTTTTTTATATCCAAACACTTAAGTGTCTCTTTTCCCGCCTTGTTCACTAACGTTGGCCTGCCTTTAGTATCCATAAGTATGACACCATCAACCATCCCATCTAACATGGAAAGTAATTTTAGCTCCACATCACCCTCACGTTTATTCATGAGGTTTATATTATACCTTCTTAAGGCATCTTCGCAAATGTCAGAAACAACCTTAATATCGAACGGTTTTATAATGTAATCGCTTGCGCCTGCCTTCAGCAAGTCAATCGCCATAAATTCTGAACCATGCGCTATCATTACAACAACAACTATTTCTGGTATAGTTTCCTTTATCCATTTGAGTATATCTCTTCCGCTTAATTTTGGTATATCACAATTCAAAAAAAGAATTTGGGGTTTTTCAACCCCTAGCATATGAATAGATTCTTGCCCATCCTGTGCAACAGAAACCTCATATCCTTCCGCATTAATGGAATCTTTTAATGCTCTCACGGTCTCAGGATCGTCATCTGCAATCATTACCTTTGCCTTGTATTTTAGTGACTTGGCCTTGTCTACAGGGATTCTTTCAGGATACAGTTTGCTATAAATCAAAAATAAAAGGTCGTCTACCGCAAATGGTGCATGGAGTATCCCATAGGCGCCAACGGATTTGGCCAATTCGGATGCCATACTGGTTCTATAAGTTTCGGACAATAAAACGACAGGAATATTTTCGCATTGCTTGAATTCAGCAGACTTCATTAATTTACATAATTGAAATCCATCCAATATAGGCAGATTTGCGTCGAGGATAGCAAAATCTGGCATAGAGGTCTTAAGATGTTTTAATACCTCATTCCCATCGGTGGCAGTTATTATGCAGGAAAACCCATTTTCCCCCAAATGACCAACTATGTCTCCATATTTTTCCAATTTATCTACCGCAAATAATATTTTAGTATCCACCGTATTTATCGACATACCCTATTTCTGCCTCCCGGACTTAGTCTTTAGCAATACCGCACACCTGCTTATTCTAAAAGACATTGTGGAATTTCCATATATCTATTGAAATTCTAGACAAGTAATACAATACAAACTGCGTAAAAAAGAAAATATGAGTACCTTAATATATGTCCTATTAATTTGATTTTCAACTTATTTTGTTCTCTATCATATTAAAATATCCAAAAAATATGTTTAGTATTAATAAATAATTTAAAATTTCTAATAAATTTTTTTGATAATTTGCCGATAATTACTATTAGAAGGCGCAGCGAACAAGAGTATTTTACTAAAACAAATTTTTATTTAATCATCTTTAAAGGCTCAATCTGTGAGAGTCATAATTCATTACAACTTTATAAGCGGGAGGAATAAGTAATGAAAATCACCCTTAACGCCAAAATTATCACGTTGTTTGTTATTGCTGGTTTACTACCTTTCATAATTACCGGGGTATTGAGTTATCAAATAGCCAAAAAATCTCTTCACGATCAATCCTTCAATCAATTAGTTTCTGTAAGAGATATTAAGAAAAAACAGATAGAGGAATATTTTGAGAAAATAAGATTAGATATCTCTGCATTATCTGAGGATCCAACGATTTGCAGCGCTATAAAGGAAATGAAACGTGCTTTTCAAGAGATAGGAGCCGAAAAGGCTCACGATCTTTATGTAACAAAAAATCCATTTAAGAAAGAGAAAAAAATTGACTATTTAAATGCTATTGATGGGAGTGAATACAGCAGTTTACATGCATTATATCATCCATATTTCAAAGGATTGTTGGAGAAATGTGGTTACTATGACATTTTTTTAATCGATTCAGAAACAGGTAATGTAATATACACCGCTTATAAAGAGCCGGACTTCGGTTCTAACCTCATGAACGGCCCATATGCAAATACCAATATCGCTAAACTTTATAAGGAAGTTACTAACACAGCAGAACACAATGCTGTAACGATAATTGATTTTGAACCGTATGCGCCTTCTGACTTTGCTCCTGCCTCGTTCATTGCTACTCCTATTAGTGATGGATTTAACAAAACAGGCATCCTGGTTCTTCAAATACCCATTGATCAGATCAACAATGTTATGATGGGAAGGGCCGGATTAGGAGAAACGGGTGAGACCTATCTTGTAGGAAGTGATAAATTTATGCGGTCTGATTCCAGATTCTCCAATAAGAGGACTATATTAGTAAATAAGATAGAGACAGAGGCTGTAAAGGATGCACTAGCCAATAAAAGTGATTGTAAAATAATAAAAGATTATAGAGGCTCAGAGGTATTAAGTGCATATGCTCCCCTTGATATAAAAGATTTGAAATGGTCAATCATAGCAGAAATTGACAAAAAGGAGGCATTTCGTGCGGCTATTTCTTTAAAGAAATGGAATTTTATTATTGGAATAGCTACCGTGCTTTTTGTGGTAGGACTTGGATGGATCGTTCTAAAAATTACCGGTAAGATTTCCGGCCTCTTTAAAAGGTTGCTTGCAGACCTTACAGAAGGTTCTTCGCAGGTTGCCTCAGCGGCAGGACAAATTTCTGAATCCAGCCAGAGTCTGGCTGATGGGGCCGCGCAACAAGCAGCCTCAGTTGAGGAGACATCCTCAGCCATAGAAGAAATTTCCTCCATGGTCAGTCAAAATGCCGATAATGCAAAAGAGGCCGCTGGCTTAGCAAACCTCTGTAATACTTCTGCAGAACAGAGCGATCATGCCATGGGCATGCTTAACACAGCTATAAAGGAGATCAGCGGCAGTAGTAAACAAATAGCGAAGATTATCAAGGTAATTGATGAAATTGCATTCCAGACCAATTTGTTGGCTCTGAACGCAGCCGTAGAAGCGGCCAGGGCAGGCGAACATGGAAAGGGATTTGCCGTAGTTGCCGAAGAGGTACGAAACCTGGCGCAACGCAGCGCAAATGCTGCAAAGGAAACAACACAGCTTATAGAAGATAGCACAAAGAAGGTAGATGCCGGTGTAGATTTAACGAAAAAGGTAGAAGTGTCACTGAAAGAAATTGTAAAAAATGTCAAGAAGGTGACCAACCTGGTGAATGAGATTGCCAATGCCTCACAAGAACAGTCCGAAGGTGTTGGACAGGTAGGAAAAGCTATAGCCCAGATGGATCAAGTCATACAGCAAAACGCTGCAAATGCAGAAGAAACGGCATCGGCTAGCGAGGAGTTATCAGCACAGGCACATAGCTTGCTCTCGCTGGTAGATAGGATTGCCGGTGAGGTTGGGAATAAAGAAGAACAAGAAATGAAAGAAGAAACAAAAGAAAACAAACCTCTGATAACCAAAAAACCCGCTGCGAAGAATGAAATGATATATAATAAATCAGGTGTACCCAATAAAAAGATATCACACAATAGATTGAATAATGAGCATATCGTTCACATGAAAAGAAATGGCAACGGTCATGGAAACGGTAAGAAAACCCTGTCAGAGTCTGACACAGATGAGATTTTCCCAATGGATGAAAAAGCTTTCAAGGATTTCTAAAACTTCCAAATATATCTGAAATGGGTTGATGGTCTCTTGGGGTGTAGAACCTCCTCCCTTCTATACCTCAAAGGCCATCAAAACATTTTAGATTCCCAGATTACTCGTTATAGAATAAAATACAAAGCGAGTAATCCCAGCGCTCCACCCAAAAAATATTGAGAAACATCTCGAATAATAGTCTTCTTTTTAACTCCTATGATATTTTTGTGCTTTTCCACAACCTGCTCAAAGATGTGTTTGAGTTCGTCACCCGTGGCATCATGCTGATAGGTTCCACCTACCATTTCGGTAATCTCCCTTAACAATGTCGGATTGGGTTTTGTATAAATGGTTTCTCCGTCTTCCGTGATTTCGTAGCCGGTAACATTTCCCTCTTTATCTCTTTTTGGGATTTGAGATGCCTTCTTGGGATCTCCAATACCAACAACATAAATAGCAATGTCCCTCCTTTCCAACAGCAATTTTACAGCCTCTGCGACCTGGCTTCGTGTGATGATCTGCTCTTCACCGTCTGTAAGAAGTATCATTACCTTCTTTGTATTATCCTTGCTGAACGTATTCATTGCCAGAATAAATGCATTGCCTATATTCGTCCCGTAAGGTACAAAACGCACATAGTTTTCGTTGATCATGTTCAAGATGCGCAGGAAGACCCGCTCGTAGTCATTGGTAGGATACGGTAAAAGCGAAAACGCCCTGGCTGCAAATACCACAAGACCAACACGATCCCCATCCAGACCGTGAACAAGATTGGCTATCTCCATTTTTGCGCGTTGCAGTCGATTGGGTTTCACATCCTCTGCAAGCATGCTAATCGAAACATCAAGAACGAATACTATCTCCAAGCCTTCTTTTTCATAATGGTCGTATGTCGTCTGCCACTTGGGTTGTAAGACTACCAAACCCAAACCACAACAGGCAGTGCTGATGCTCATACCTTTCAAAATATTCCGGTAGATTTTAGGAATTTTACTAAACCTGTTTATGAAAGACTTTTGCCCAAAGGCCTTTAACCACGCCGATTTTCTCCGGTAAAGAAATAAATACAAGAGAAAAATCAAGCCAGAAATGGCATAAACTACGATTTTATATTCTTCGTAATTGAAAAATAACATATTCAAAACTTATGAGGAAAACCACAAAGCCACAAAGCTTCAACGACTAAAGAAAGTTTAGTGTTTAGAGTTAAGAGACAAGAAACACTAAACCCGAAACTCTAAACCCTTTCACGTTTATCACTTGCTATCTTTCTTTGCGCCCTCTGCGTATTTGCGGTGTGTTATTACGTATTTTTGTAAATTACCACCGTATCTTTTGCTCTCCGCTGTACCTGTACTTCGTGCCCCACGGAATAAGTTTCAAGGCCTCAATCCTGTCTTCACGCTCTTGTTGCTCCGGGCTAAACATGGTATTAAACTGCTGTTCACCTAATCTCATCCGTTCCAGATTTTTCTTTGCCTGGAAATCGTTTGCATCAATCTTCAGTACCTCTGCATATTGCATAGCTGCGGTAGAAAAATCCATGTCGGTTGCAATGAGGTTCGCATTGTTGTAAATTGCTCGTGCCTTCAATACAGGATCATTTGTCTCCATAGCCTTTCGGTACTCAGCGCTCGCCTTTTTCCTGTTTTCCATCAGGGTATACAATACCCCCTTATTATAAGCAATTACTGGGTCTTTCTGCTCCACCTTGCTTAAAATTCTGAACATTAAGGAATTCTCTAATTGTTGTACGGCACTCAGGGCATCCTGGTATCTTCCCATTTTAATCTTTTCCTCCAGTCGTGCCATGGTATTGAATCTTTTATAGTACCCGTAGCCATAAAACATCAAGCAGCAGGCAAGAAGCAGAAGAAAGAACTTGGTAAGATTTTTTAATGACATAATTTCCTCCTATAAGAATTTAATGCAATGCCCTAAAATACACAAAGCAACCTTTGTTCATGCGCTATGGAATCCGTATCCAAACGTTTTCGATAAAAATAGAAACCAGGAGAAAGAAAAGACTTGCAATTGTGGGATAGACAAAAAGATCCTTTTTCTTTGAAACGGTTTCTACAACAATCTTGTCTTTTTCGATAGAGTCGATCTCGTCGTAAAATCCGGAGACCTCTTCAAAATTCTCTGCATGAAAATATTTCCCACCCGTAGACTCAACAGATTCCTTTAATTCCTCAATATGTTGTGCGGCAACTTCTGGATCCACGCCGGTAACGTCAGACGCCTTGACCGCCACTACATAAGCCTTTATCCCCATCCTTTTCAATAAGCGGAGTGGTCTGTCGGGAGAAATACCGATGTTGTATATCCCGTCTGTAAAGAGGACGATGAGTTTGTTTTTGATCACCTGCCGTTTCTCCATTTCTTTTACAAAGGAAATCGCATAATCATCGAGGTATTCTTTATTTATACCTTTTCTTAACTCTTTGATGGTAAATTTCCTCCCCATTTCTTTTTCAAACAGTGCAGTAATGGAGGTAAAAAGACCTTCTCCTATAGAAGTCTGATAACCGACCTGAGACGCCTGAACACGTTCTAAGGATCTTTCAAGTAATTGAGTTTCCATCGTAGGAATAACAATAAGGGCTGCATCCGTGCCAAAGATGGTAATGCCTATAAGGTCATTCGGCCGTTTCTTTATAAAATCTCCAACGATCTTTTTGATGGTCTCTATGGCCGTCCCCGTCATGCTAAAAGAGGTGTCTATGGAAAGGACAATCTCCCTTCCGCGCAATGTCGTTTCTTCTTTATAATACTTTGTCTGTGGATGTGAAATGGCAATGATTGCAAGGAATACAGCGCCAAAAAATATGGGTTTCGGCAATTTAGTTACAATCTTCTTGAACCCGGCTGGTTCTCTCACATGGTAGAGACTCGAATATCCAAGAAACTTCTTCCCTCTCCAAAAAAGGCCTAATAAACCGAAAGGGATGAGAATCAAAAGCAGCCAGGGGTTCGCAAGGATCATGTATATTTACCTGAGTTCATAAGAGTCTGATCCAATTTAGATTTAAAAAATTCAAGTACATACTATCATCAATGTTTAACAAACATTGGACTTGTTTGTTTTATTATATCTTCAATTCCTTGCAATATTTTATCAACCATTTCTTTCTTTATTTGTCTGCCGTACACGACGGTGTCAATTTGTTTTAATACAGCCCTGGCAGTAGTTGAAATTTTGTCTGTCAATCGTTTTTGAGTGTCATAATTGAAGAAATCCGACGTTGTGGCGGATTGGGCCACTTCATTTGAGATACCCAGTAGTGTGCCTATATATGCCCTTAGAGATTTATTAATGGCTTGTAGGTTTGTTCGATTTAGTTTTTCTTCATCGGTAAACTGGAACGATGCCACCGCGTGTTTTAATCTTTCCATGGCGATTTTTGGTGTTTCACTTACAGGTTTTGGTGAAACCGATGATAACCTTCCTGCCGCTGAACGTAAGGCCGTTACACCTAAAAAGAGTAATAAAACAGCGCCTAAACCCATTATTAAGTATCCTTTTAGAAAGACATCCTTTTTTGAATAATACATCGGCCCTTTTAGCCCCTCCAAAGGTACGTCTACAGCCTTCAAAAGGCTATTGACAATAATAGGAATTGCGGCGACTTTGGCTTCCCTTGTCTCGTTGAGGGAAGTATCGCTCTTTGTTTCACCCGACTGTGCCTTTGATTCTTTGTAATATAAAATGGTAATTTCAGGGATCTCAGGCGTCTTCTTTTTCCCCCCCAATTCATACAAAGAAAGGGTATAGTTAATTAATATCTTTTCAATATTTCCTTCTGTCCGTTTTTCTATATCCTTTTTTAAAATATCAAGTGGGGAAAAATTTAGCTTTTCGATGTTTTCCCATATTACCCGTAAGTTCTTTTCATGTCGTATGGTAAGGGCGTAGTTGATCCGGTCACCGATTGTGATGACGTCTTTATCTACCTTTCCTTCAACAAGTATGGGTACTTTTTTAATTGCAACGGGCGAGGAGGCTGCCTTACCTTCGGTCTTATCAACTTCATTCCTGTAAGAAAGAGTAAAAGAGGGAATGGAATATATACCTTCCCCGACGCCAGAAGGTAATGAAAGTGTATACGTAATTACGATGTAATCGTGTTCGTTATCAAAGATTTGGCGTTCTCCGATCGTAACGCCTTCAATCTTAAATGGAGAAAGATCGATTTTATCAACCCCTTCCAAATTGACCGTTATCCCCAACTTCCACAGAACCTGAACGGTCAGATGCAGCGTCTTGCTTGTGATTACCCTGTAATCGTCAATAAATGTCCAGATTTCAAGCGGTTTATCGGTCAGAACAAATTCCTGCGCCTCTTCTGCCTGCTCTTGAGTTTGGGGTTGCTCTTGTGCATTTACATGAATAGAACCGATACCTAAAAAAACCGTACTCATGAACAAGCTAATAAAAATATATCTCATCGTCTCCTTCTCTCCCCCCTCCTGATACGTCTGTCAAAAAATTCCGAGATTTTTTTTATCCAGATTTCTTCGTCTTCCTCGTTGGATAGCGCAAGATGGTCTATGTTTAATTTTCTCAATAAAGCCAGGTAAGGTTTTGTTTTTTTTAGTGTTGTTGAAATATCAAGGGATTTTATTGTACCAGTCTCTATATCCTGAACGGTCAGAAATCCCCTTGCCTCAGGTAAGTTCATTTCCATCTTATCTGAAATAACGATAGGAATTACTTCATGTAAATAAGATAGTGTTTTAAGCGATTGTTCGTAATTATAAGGAGCTAAAAAATCTGACAGAATAAATACCAGGGCGGTTGATGGTATCTTTTCATTTAAAAATTTAAACGCAATATTTAAATCGGTACGATTGCTTCGCGGTGTTTCGAGTAAAATATTTTTTATATTTTTCAAGGCTTCTTTTTCGCCGGCCTTTGGTTGGATATAGTTTTCTATCCGATCGGTAAATGTAATAAAGCCTATCTCATTGCCTGTTTCAGATGCCGCAGAAACGAGAATTGAAAGAATGCGCGACTGAATATCTTCTTTGGTATTCATAAAAGAGCCAAACTTCTCTGAACGGCTTTTGTCAACGAGAAATACAATGGTTACTCGTTTATCCACCAATTTCATACGTACATGGAGTTTACCTGTCTTTGCCGTTGTCTTCCAGTCAACAGACCGGAGATCATCTCCGGGTTGATATTGTCGGAGTTCGTCGAATTCTAAGCCATGCGGGGCGTTCAAATAGCTGGAAAATGTCCCATCAAAGAAGTTTCCAATCAACCGTTGTAAATAGAGCCTTATTCTCCTCTTCATCTGGTTTATTCCAATAGGGGGACACGATGAAGTATTTTATCAATGATAACGTCAGAATCGATGCCCTGGGACTCAGCCTCATGGGTAAGTATGATTCTATGCCGAAGGACTGGATAAGCCATTTTGTGAACATGATCGGGTAATACCATATCCTCTTCATGAATAAATGCATATACGCGCGATGCCTTCGCTAAAGCAATAGAGGCCCTGGGTGATGCTCCGTACATTACGAGATTTCTTAGTTCGCCATTACCATCTTCTGGTCGTGTGGCTCTGACCAGCCGTGTTATATATTTTACAATAGCAGATTCTTCATGCAAAGGTAACCATCCCGCAATAGTGTGTCTTAAAGAAAGCAATTCTTTCTGAGTTAAAACAACGTCTAAACCAACCTCCTCCTCCCGGATTTGTCTTTCTGTAATTTCTCTTTCATCTCCATACGACGGATAACGTACATTTAGTTTAAACATGAATCGATCTATTTCAGCCTCAGGTAATAAATACGTACCTGATATCTCAATGGGATTTTGAGTCGCCAGTACGAGAAATAATTTCTCTAAATGATAGGTCTCCCGGCCAATGGTTACTTGTTTTTCCTGCATCGCTTCGAGAAGAGCGCTTTGAACCTTTGCAGGTGCGCGGTTAATTTCATCTGCAAGTAACAAATTGGTAAATACAGGCCCTTTTTGTATCCTGCTTTTCCTTGATTCCGGATCCCACATTTCAAATCCGGTAATATCGCCGGGAATAAGGTCAGGCGTAAATTGTACCCTTTGAAATTTTGCATCCAGTACACGGGCAACAGTTTTTACCGTAATGGTCTTTCCAAGCCCTGGATAACCTTCGAGCAGGATGTGGCCATCAGACAGGAGAGCAACTATAATGGCTTCGATCATTTCTTCTTGCCCCACAATGATCTTCCCAACCTCCCTTTTTATCTTTTCAACTTTTTCTTTAATAAATGCACTTTCGTTCTTTATTTTTATCTGTGGTTTCACAATTTTTGTTAACCCCCATTACGGTGTGTCAAGCCATTGCTAAATGCAGATGACTTAGTGCGAGAAAAACTACAGCTCTATAGGTTATTTTCAGCCAATACCTTATTTTATCCTATTCAAATTTTTATATAAAATTATATATTTTATTTTTTTGTTTACAAATAAATTAAATTCTTTTTATTGCAAGTAAATGTACTTCCATTAAGATACAACAATGTCAGAATATATCCTCAGTAACAAAAAACTGACTTATTTATTTTAAAGACATATTGGCATGTCTTGTGCTACACTAAATTCAATTACAAGTATTTTTACTTCTTATAAAATTATATTGACAGTAAATTTGAAAATGTGTATATATTCGGAGTTTGAAATCATAAATAACTATAATGTTAAAATTATATTCATTTACCATAATTACCTATTCATTAAGAAAGGGGTTTGAAAATGTCATTTTCAAAACCAAATGCATCGGCAGCAACACGTACAAAAAATAGAACACCTAATGACCGGACGCCTGCCAGTGGTATGTGTTCGGTTTGTGTGGATGATTGTCCAGGTTTTTGCGAGATTGGAAAGTCCGCCTTTAGGGCTGCAGAAAATTTGTATCCCCAGCCCTTTGGAATTATTACTGCCGGGGCAGATAAAGAATATCCCGTAGATTTTTCACATTTAAATATCATGGGTACGGCTGTTGGAGCAGTTGGAATTGCGGCTGACAGCGACAAGGCAATTTTTGAGAACGTAAACGCGGAAACAAGGTTGGGGAAAGATAAAGGAATTAAGCTAAAATTACCGATAATGATCCCGGGGTTAGGTTCGACAAACGTTGCAAAAACACATTGGGACGGATTAGCCATTGGTTCTGCAATTTCTGGAACCGGGCTGACAATAGGTGAAAACGTGGGCGGCATGGATGTTAATACCAAGCTGGAAAATGGGAAAATAACCCACTGCCCTGACCTTGAATATCGTGTAAAAACATTTCAGAACTGGCAAAAGGATGGTTATGGACTCATTGTAATGCAAGAAAATGTTGAAGACAGCCGATTAGGGGTACTTGAGTACGGCGTTAACAAATTAGGGGTTCAGGCCGTAGAATTGAAATGGGGACAGGGTGCCAAAGATATCGGCGGTGAAGTTAAAATTAACAGTTTGGAAAAGGCACGGTTGTTAAAGGATCGCGGTTATATTGTGTTACCCGATCCATATGATAATACAGCAGCCTCAGTCTTTGGTAAGGCATTTAAGGAATTTGAAAGACACTCCAGGGTTGGGATGGTCAACGAAGAAGGATTTGTAAAGAGGGTTGGAGAATTAAGAAAAGCGGGCGCAAAATATGTTTTCCTGAAGACGGGTGCTTATAGACCAGCGGACCTCGCCCGAGCGGTTTATTATTGTTCCGTTGCTGGAGTTGATGTATTAACAGTAGATGGCGCCGGCGGCGGAACAGGCATGAGCCCCTGGCATATGATGAATGAGTGGGGAGTACCCACCTTGTATATCGCCTCGCTTACCTATAATTATGTGCATAAATTAGCATCAAAGGGTAAGTACGTTCCAGATATTATCCTTGCTGGAGGTTTTGCGTTTGAGGATGATATCTTTAAGGCTATGGCGCTTGGCGCCCCTTACGTCAAGGCTGTTGGTATGGCACGTTCACCGCTCTGTGCGGCACATGTCGGAAAATTAATCGCCGAACAAATTAATAAAAATGCTGTCGACAAGACTATCGAACCTTATGGCAGAACAATGGAAGAAATATTCGTTTTAGCTTCCAGGACAAAGAGACTATTCAGTTCAAACGGCAAGGAAGTCCCTGCAGGGGCACTCGGAGTCTATTCCTATTATCAACGTCTCTCTCAGGGGCTACGGCAATTGATGTGCGGCTCAAGAAAGTTTGCATTGGAACATCTAACACGAAACGATATTGTAACCTTGACTCGTGAAGCCGCGGAAGTAACAGGTATAAGATACATTATGGATGCTGACAGTGAAGAGGCAGAACAGATTCTAGCTGGAAAAGAAAAAGCTAAAGCCGCTGTAAAAACGATGCCAAAACAAAAACAAAAACCAAAGCCAAGAGTAACTCCAAAACCCAAGGCAAAGCCAAAGGGCAAGGCTAAAAAATAAATAAATTTAATTTCAAATTCTCTAGTTGAAAAGAGAATATAAAAAGAATATAATATTTTTGTTTCAGTAATGCAAACCACTACTACATTTAAAGAAAGGAGACAGCTATGAGTAAGAAATGGGTTACTCTGTGTTTAGCAGGGTGTTTTGGCGTAATGTTAGGAATAGCAGGGGTGAATTCATCATCTGCGTATGCAGCAGAAGGTAAAAAACTGGCTATGGAAGGTACAGTTTTCGACCTTAAAGCTTCATCATCACTAACAATTTATGGATATGTATCAGATAAGGCATTCCGCCCTGTGTCAGAAGCAGTAGTAACGGCGAAAGCTTCTAAAGGTCCAGCACAAGAAACAACATCAGAGACTAACGGTAGTTATAGTCTCAACGTCGAGCCTGGCATGACTTATACTTTAAGTGCCAACAAAGCCGGTCTTGGTAAAACCAAATCCCTGAAACTTAATATCAAGAAAAATGAAGAGCGTGATTTCCTCGTCAATTTCCAGTTTAGGAAGGCGGGAAAATAATATTTTGTAAATGTAATTTTTTAGAATAACCGTCTTAGAATTTTTCATTTAAAGGGTTTTTCGGTATCTTTTATGGTATAGAAAAACCCTTTTTTATTCATTATGATATACAGAAAAACTATCCCAAAGGTTACGATATTTCTGATGCTCGGTCTGCTCGCAACTTTTTCTTATGCTTCAGAAACAAAGAGTCCCGTAACTAAAAAAACCCAACCCTCACTGCTCCTCATTACTATAGATACCCTGCGCGCCGACCGTCTGCCGTTTTACGGATATAAAAGGAACACCGCTCCTTTTTTAGGAAAGCTCGCTGAGCATGGAATCGTCTTCACGAATGCTTACAGTACTTCATCGTGGACAGTTCCCGCTGCAACTTCTTTGGTAACTGGTGTATATCCATTTTCGCATGGAGTACTACAAGGGTCCGTTAGAAAGGGGCATATTTACAAACAAGCTCCTGTTCCAAAAAAGCTACCCAACTTGCCGGAACAACTGCGGGCTTTGGGATATAGAACTTATGCCGTAACTGCCAACTATCACCTTACGAAAGAGCTCGGCTTTGGACGGGGCTTTGATCGATACGCTTGTGTCGGGTTTTGTGCCGCAGAAAAAGTCAATCAATCCTTTCTCAAATGGAAGAACGAAATCGAAGCACAAAATGGCCCTGTTTTTATCTGGCTACATTACTTCGATCCTCATATCCCATACATAGGCAGACAGCCGTGGCTGAAACAGTATCAAAACGACGAAACAGAAATTGAATCTGACAGGATTAATTCGCTGATTCGCCCTGTACTGATGCGTCAGGAAATCAAAAACAAAGGGCAGCGCATTCTGACTCTGGCTAAATCTCATTACGATTCTGAAATTAATTATTGTGATGATCAAATCAAAAAACTGTTTCAAGAATTCCCATCCCTGGAACACTATGTCCTGCTTTTCACAGCCGACCATGGGGAAGAATTCAAGGAACATGGACGACTTGGCCATGCCAGAAATCTCTATAATGAGACCGTACGCATCCCCTTATTTATACGGCTGCCAGAAACAGTATCAACCACCAACTCCAAAGAAGTTGCGAGTTTAGTCGATGTTGCACCCACCTTGCTCGCTATTGCTGGAGGTAAAGCGCCTCAGTCCTGGCAGGGACGCGCATTGATTGAGCAGAGAGGGCAGATTTCTCCACAAGAAGGGCGGCATGTCCTTGCCCAACTTCATAATGGCATCGCTCCTCCATTGAATGCCCTCATTGGTACAAACTGGAAACTGATTATTAATGATAAAACCCAGGGCAAAGAACTTTACAATCTCATAGACGACCCTGCGGAGCGGAAAAATCTAACAACTTTACAACCTGAAAAAACGAAACAGCAGAGCGAAATCCTTCAGAAACTTGTTCTTTCTTTGGCGCCTGCACCCAAGACAGGCGAGAAAAAACCCCTTCAGAAAGACAAAGAAGAAATGCTGCGGAGCCTCGGTTACATACAATAGAAATGTGAAAACCAATTCGCCAAAGAATGCTAATCACTCCGCTGCTTTTCCCTTTGACAGAATTATATAATATTCAAAAACGTGTGTAATAATCGGTCGTCTCTTTCATACCGCAGTTCCTTAACAAGATTCCGTACCCTATTCTTCGCCCTCATGGTTTTCTCATCCTTTCCTATTTTTTATCATTTGGGAAGCAATAGCCTTCACAACGGGGATGAAGCGCTTTATGCCATTATTTCACGAGAAATGTTGCTTACAGGAGATTGGCTCACCCCACAGGTCCAGGGAGAACCATGTTTCAACAAACCTCCGTTGAAGTTCTGGCTGACAGCATTGTGTTTCCGTTTCTTTGGGACTTCCGAATGGGTAATACGGTTCTGGTCGGCGGCGGCGGCAGTAGCATGTGTTTTTTTTACCGTTTTACTGGCGAAAGAATTATTTGGCGAGAAGGAAGCCCTATGGTCTGGATTTTCTCTCACCACATGTTTTCATTTCATTTATGAGCATTGCGCCAAGA